>SCPN01000256.1_pt1 | contig 78973 bp, 93 predicted proteins | sample 6106831 | NCBI WGS metagenome assembly SCPN01 (sample SAMN10720447, study PRJNA508395) | human gut metagenome | isolation source: Participant 1, 0 month
CCAGTTTGAAATCGTTTGACGGGTCACCATCAATTTTTCAGCCAATAACTCCTGAGATAAGTTTTCTCTTTTTCTTATCCGCTTTAAGTTACTACTAAAATCTGCCAATCTAATTCCCCCTTTTTATTGAATTATAGTACAACAGGCTATTGCAAACAAGCAAAGATGCTTTGCATAAAAGAAAAGGGCGAAGACACGAATCCTCGCTCTTTTCAATCAAAGCACATTTTCAATAGAAATGATCGATCTGAACACATGACCCACCCGGATCATGCAGTTCAGATCATGCGTAAAGGCAAGCTCAGAGCGCTCTGTCTCTGCGATCACCTGCAATCACCCCAACCCCAGCCCAGCGGCATCCGGTTCGCGCCGGACCAGCGGGTCCGCTAAATAAGCCCGCTCCGGCCGTTACAAAAACTGGAGCCGAACGGTCGACATCGATGTTTCTGCCAGAAACGAAAAACCGCCCGCAGGGCGGCCTGCCAACTGCGAGTCCAGCAAATCGGGCCGCGGTTGGAAAAGAGGCGCAACGACTCAGTCCCTTCCAGGAACAAAAAAATTAGAGCAGACGCTGTGCGTCTGCTCTAATTGGTCCCCCGACCGATTGTAAATCCGAACTCTCAATGTCAGTAAAATCAAGCCTTTCCTCGCCCTCCTTATAGTTAAAGGTAATCAAAATGTAATCGTCAAAGACGGTCACGGAGTTTACAAAGCTGTCAATAAGCCTCCGCCGTTCTTCCAGCTTGGACACATCCAGGGTACGGAAACGGCAAATCCAGTATGTCACATCCTCACGGGTCAGCATGGGGTGTTTCATTTCCTCCTGGATGATTTGCAGCTCTATATCCGCTTTCCTGTCCTCCAACTCGTCAAGCCGCTGTTTGGTGGAGGCGTTTATAATCCCCATCTGGATAGCGTTCAGCATATTGGTGATACCTCGCTCTGTTTCCTCCAGCTGGTGCCGGAGTGCCGGGAAGGACGCTGCTCTCTCTGGTCTGAATGTCCATCACGGTGTCGGCTATGTACTCCACAAAATTATCGTCCATTACCTTTGCCATAACAGCGTTGACAACAGCGTTTTCAATGGGCGTTTTCCGTATGCTCTTGTGCTTGGCGTTGCAGCTTTTTTGTTTCTTGGTGTTTACACAGCGATAATAATGGTATTTCCGGCCCTTGCTGGCGCTGGTGCCGCTCTCGCCAACCATCATGGCCCCGCAGGTGCCACAAAACAGCTTTGTGGTCAGCAGATAATCGTCCTCGGCCTTGTGGCGGGCCGGGGCTTTTCTGTTTGCCGCAAGCCGTTTTTGCACCCTGTCAAACAGGTCTTGGGGGACAATGGCGGGGATACCGCCGGGGGTGACAATTTCCCGATAGCTGTATTCCCCGATATACTTCCGGTTTTTCAGCAGACGGGCCATAAAGTTCAGGTCAATCTTTTTACCTCGTACCGTTGTAACGCCCTTTTGCCGCATTTCCTCCATGATTTCCTTCATGGTGGCTCCCTGGTCATACCGGGTGAATATTTCCAGCACCACGGGGGCGGTGCGAGGGTCAAGCTGGTACTGCATATCCTTGTCTATAACATAGCCGAAGGTGGGCGTACCGCCGTTATACTTGCATTTCAGAGCGTTTTCCGTATGGCCCCGGATAACCTTCTCGGACAGCTCAGCGGAGTAGTATTCCGCCATACCTTCCAGCATACTTTCCAGAATGATACCCTCCGGCCCCTCGGAAATGTTTTCCGTAGCAGAAAGCACCTTGACGCCATACTTCCGAAGCTGGGCCTTATAATGGGCGCTGTCGTAGCGGTTCCGGGCGAAACGGTCTAACTTCCAGACAATGACCACATCAAACAGGCCCTTGGCGCTGTCCTTCACCATGCGCTGGAAGTCCGGGCGGTTGTCGGTCTTGGCGGACAAGGCCCGGTCAATGTATGTCCGCAAAATGGTAATGTCGTTTTTCACACAATAGGCCGTACACTCCCGAAGCTGGCCCTCAATGCTTTCCTCCCGCTGGTTGTCGCTGGAATACCGGGCATAGATCACCGCTTTCATTCCTCGTTCGCCTCCTCTGTCATAATCCGAAGCAGCGCCTCTTTCAGACGCTTGTTGACGGGCGCTTGCGGGTCAAAGCACATTTCTATAAATTCCCGCATTTCCTCGCTCTGTTCCATCTTTTCTTTAAGCGCCTGGGGCTTGTAGTCGTACAGCTTGCCCCGTGGCTCGTCTGTACGGCAGTAGAGATAATCCATAGACACATCAAAATAGTCAGCGTACTTCACAAACATCTCCGGCCCTGGGACGGCTTGGCCTGCTCGTATCGGTTGATACTGGACTGCTGTGTGCCGAGTATCCGGCAAGTTTCGTCTGGGACAGACGGACACCCACACGGAGGGCTTTTAGGCGTTCACCAATCATTTCTTTCATTCTGCGGGCCTCCTTTTTCTGTTGATATAAGACTATCGCAAATAAGCATATTAGTCAACTCCTTATTTTGTTTCCTCGTAAATCCCAGTATTGAACCGGGGTGTCAGCCAGCCTGCGGCTGACACCTTGATAAAAGCCCAGGCCCCCCCTGTCAATGGCGGCATGGGCCGTTTATCTTGACCATTGACAGGGGGGGGCTGGGCTACTGGCAAGAAAGGCAGGGCAACGCAAGATATAGAATTATTTACAAAATATTCATCAATATATGGAATAGGTATGGTAATATATCGTTGCCCTGCCATAAATGAAACATGAAAAACCAAGAAGCAAAGTAAGCCGCCGTTTTCAGCGGCACACAAGGAGGAACCCCGGACGGTATTTAAGATACCGCCCACATGTGACGGGCATGGGAAAGCGGTTGCTGTACGCTGTCCCGGCAAGTGCCCCAGGATTGACGGGGGAATACGGCTCCATTTCCGTATTCCAATGTAACATTGAATTATCGTGAGCGGGCTTTGCGCGCCGGAGGTGGATAGTAAACACTATTATTCACCCAAGGCGTACTTCACGATAAGGAGGTGGCCGCTATGGTAAGTAGTCTTTTCCTGTTACGGCGATACCATAGACCCCAGCGACACGACCCCAGGCGCACCACCTCCGGCGGCAAACCCATCTAAACCGAAATCTGTAATCCGAGGATACAGCTTTGGCAGTTCAGACGCCAAAGCAAGGCCCGGATTATAGACTTGAATTGTCCAAGCTGGTGAACGGATATTTAGCCGTGCTGGAATGGAGTCCCGCACGGCTGGCGAAAATGTCCGGGCAGTCCAAAGCGACCATCAGCAGAATAACGAGTTACGACACAGAAAGGAACCCCTACTACCGGCCGGAGTTAAGGACGATACAGGCCATTGCCCAGGCGCTGGAACTCACATTAGAGCAGCGGCGGGAGCTGTTTTATACAGCGTTCCCGGAGTTCTATGTGTGGGACGAGGCGGCGGAGCATGGCTACACCGTAGACGAAACCAACGACCTGCTGCACGGCAGGGGCCTCCCCCTTCTGACATCTGACAAGTGAATGACCGATTAAAAGCCGACGCCCTATACAGCACAGGGGCGTCGGTTTTTTTGCGCCCTTTCAAGTGTTTCACGCATGAAACGACATTTTGCTTTTTCCCTGGTATGATGGGGACAACACAAGGACTTGTGATTTCAAAAGGGTGGGGCAAAGGCCACGCACCGCCCGGAAAGGAGAACCTATGAAGATCACCGACCTTATCATTGACCCCCGGAGCCTTGGGAGCAAGCTGTGGCTGGTGGAGGTGTCCCCGGCCTATGAGTATCGTGAAAACCGCAAAACTGATACCGTCCTCGGCTACCGCTATACCGTCGCTATGCCGGAAAAGGGCCTGGACAAAATCAATGTGCGGATTGACGGGGATAAACGCATGGACGCCCCGGACGGCTATGCGGAGGTGCGCTTTGACGGCCTGGAGGTATTCATCTATTGGAGCCAGGGGCAGCCCCAGGTGGGGGCCAGGGCCACGGGTATCCATTTGGTGAACCCTAAGACCTGATGCGCTGGCGGCGCTGGGGAGGCCAGCCGGGGAAAAGACAATTCCCCTCAAGGGAAGTGTCCCCCGGCAGCAGCGCCAGCGCCGCCTTTCCCATAAGGGGGCAGTATTACCCCTTATGGGAAACATGTAGCATGTAGCAAAACAAGGAGGCTGACTATGGGAAACAATTCCCAATCCCGCAAGTGGTCACTGGTCATTAACAACCCGTTGGAGGCCGGATTAGACCACACCGCTATCTCCGAAAAGCTGCACCTGTTTTCGCCCGACTATTACTGCATGGCCGACGAGATAGCGACAACGGGGACATATCACACGCATGTTTTCTTCTACGCTCCATCGCCGTCACGCTTTTCTACCGTCAAAAAGCGTTTCCCCATAGCCCATATTGAAAAGGCATACGGGTCGGTGCAGGAAAACCGCTCTTATCTGCGAAAGGATGGCCGATGGGCGGATACGGACAAGGCGGAAACCTCGGTGCCTGGGACTTTCGAGGAATGGGGCGAGGCCCCGCCGGAGCGAGCGGAGAAACACCCGGAGATGTTCCGGCTCGTCCAGAATATCCGGGACGGCATGACCACCACGGAAATCATTGACGATAACCCGGCTATGGCCTTTCGTGTCCGTGACATTGACCTGCTCCGGCAGACTTTGACGGCGGAGAAGTACGCCGTGGAAAACAGGCCCCTGGAAGTATCCTACCTCTACGGGGCCAGCGGGGCGGGCAAGACAAGGAGCATTTACGAGGCCCACGACCCCCGGAGCATTTACCGGGTGACAAACTACCGGGCGGCAAAAGGCATTTCCTTTGACGGCTACCACGGGCAGGAGGTGCTTGTGTTCGAGGAGTTCAGCGGGCAAGTCCCCATTGAAGATATGCTGAACTATCTGGACATTTACCCCCTGTCCCTCCCCGCCCGGTACAATGACAAAACGGCCTGTTATACCACGGTCTATATCACCTCTAACCTTCCGCTGGAAAAGCAGTACCGGGGCGAACAGTGGGACAGGCCGGAAACCTGGCGGGCGTTCCTCCGCCGTATCCATAACATCATTGAGTTTTTACCGGACGGAACCACCGTCCAGAAGAAGAAAGGGGGCTGGCCCTGTGACCAGAAACGATAAAGACACCATCACCAGGCGGACGGAAAACCGCCATCTGCTTCGGCGCATGAAAGCGGGGCTTATGGCGGCCAGGGACACACCCCACAAGGGGCTGCTGCTCACGGCGTACCTTGCGGGCGCTGTGCTGGTCTGGCTGTTCCGGGGACACCTGTTCGGCCTGGACGCCTACGGTATGTTTTCCCCCGTCCTGAACGCCGTTATAGACCTGTTAGTGCCTCTCTACGCCGTGGGCGGCCTCCTGGCCGTCCTGGTACTCCTGGGAACACCCTGGGGCGGCAGGGAGGCAAAGGAGGGCTTGCAGAAGGTGGGCCTTGTCAACCACGCCGGAGAGGCCCCTATCCTCCTGTGCAAGCAGCGGGACAAGGACACGCCCCGGCTGACGCTCTGGGAGTTTGACCCCTGTGGCATACCTCTGGGGGAGTGGGAGGACAAGCGGGCCAGGATTGAAACGGCCCTGAATATCACCATAGCGAAAATGACATGGGCGGAGGGGCGGAAAATCATCTGTGTCTATGCCGTCCCCGCCGAGAGCGATTTTCTGGCCTTGCTCCCCTGGAAAGACAAATATCTGTCCCCGGACAGCTTTGTGTTGGTGCTGGGGGAAAGCCTGACGGGGCCTGTGACGGTGAACCTCGCCAACATCCCCCATATCCTGCTGGGCGGCTCCACGGGCAGCGGAAAGAGCGTACTGCTGAAGCTGCTGCTTATGCAGGCGGTGGAAAAGGGGGCGGAGGTCTACATAGCGGACTTCAAGGGCGGCGTAGACTTCCCCAGGGTTTGGCGGCAGAAATGCCACATGTGTTTCCGGGAGGATGAATTGCTCCATACCTTAGACCAACTCACGGCGGTTTTGGAGTGCCGCAAAAAGCGGCTGGAAGAAACGGAGTGCAAAGACCTGGACACCTACAACGAGGCCACGGGGGAGGGACTTCCCCGGCTGGTGTTCGCCTGTGACGAGGTGGCGGAGATGTTGGACAAGACCGGAGCTGATAACGAACGGAAGAAGCTGCTGGCACAAATTGAAAACAAGCTGTCCACCATTGCGCGGCAGGGACGGGCATTTGGTATTCATCTCATTCTTGCCACGCAGAGGCCGGATGCGACCATCATCCCCGGCCAGATACGCAACAACATGGATTTCCGTGTTTGCGGCAGAGCGGATAGTGTGCTTTCTCAAATCATTCTCGACAACACCAGCGCCGCCGAGCAGATACCAAAAGACGCACGGGGCCGTTTCATAACGGGAGATGGAACAGTATTCCAAGGCTATCTGTTTGACGAGGAACGGTTCTAACGGGGTGATTCCATGCCACGCAAGAAGAAACCCAACGACTATGGAACCGGGATACCCTACCATGAGGTAGAGGCTCTGGCCCGCATCCTGCTCCCGGAGATACAGGCGTTTTTTGAGAGTGAGGAGGGGCAGCGGGAATACGCCGAGTGGAAAGCAAGGCACCAGGCCGAACAAGAGAACAAGACATAACAAAGGCGGGAACATCTATAACGATGCTCCCGCCCTTGCAGTTCTTACTGTAATATGCTAACATAATAATAAAGTACGGAACTTTTTCCCGCTTTTTTCGTCTATATAAGTAAACGCAAAGTAAGGAGGGATATCCGTGAAAAAGTATACTGCTTTGTTTGCCGCCTTAACGCTTGTTTTAGCATTAGCGGGATGCGGTGCGGAAACACAAACACCAATGCCAGGCCAAAGCGAACAAGAGGAATTCACCCAAAACAGTACAGAGAACGTAAACGAGACAGACGGCATGACACTTCTTGACAGTGTTTTTGACACGCTTTCCGAGGGAACGGATGTGACCATCACCCTTGAACAAGAGGGCGTTCGACAAAGCTATCCGAACACGCTGGACACATATTGGGCCATGCGGATGCCCACAAGCGAGAATTTTAATTGGTGCGGGATCACAAAAGAGGATTATTCCGCAGCATCTTCTGAAGGTGAGGGTAAGCAGAATAGGCTATCCCTTTCGGGAAGCAAGGATGGGGAGCAGTGGTCCCTCACGGTGGAGGACGATTCAAATTACGCCGTCTTAACCTATGGGGATGAAGCATACTATTTTGTCGGCGCCAAGGAGTACGCCTATGATTCCGATTGGAGCGCGGCTATGGCGCTTCGCTCCTTCTACGATACGATGGAATATAAGGCACTTGGCGGAAGCTACGATACCGACCCAAAGATTGTCATCCCCGATGAAGGACAGGATTATTTGGCAGCGGCACAAGCAGGGTATCAGCAGCAGGAGGAAGTCCATCTGAAGGTATCCAAAGGCAGCAAATTTTGTTTTTCTTTCGTTAAATGTAATGGGTCGATTGTAAAATGAAGTTGGACACCTAAGAAAAAATCCATAGTGATTTTCCCCACATGGTAGAATGAAGTTTGCACACAACTTCTTCCAAGGGAGGGCAATCACTATGGACTATATATATCACAGAATCGGTAGAACGCAAGAAGGGACAGCACTTACAGCGAGGGAACGAGGCGCAATCCAGCATCTCAAGAACGCCGGCTACACGAACAGAGCCATTGCCAGAGCAATCGGATGTTCACCAACCACCGTTGGGAACGAGCTAAAGCGCGGCACACCGCCCCGAAAGAGCAGCAAGGGCAGGAAACCCGGATACTCGGCAAGGCGTGGAGAAGCGGTCTACAAGGCGAACAGAAAGCGTTCTCGGAAACCACACCGAATCTGTCACTGCACTCGCTTCATTCGCTGGATAATTGAACAGGTCAAAGAACACAAGTGGTCTTTGGATGCCTGCGTCGGCTATGCTCGTCTGCACAGGCTGTTTTCAGCAGAGGAGATGGTCTGCACCCACACGCTTTACAATGAGGTCTGGGCAGGCAGCCTTGACTTGTCTGTGACAGAACTGCCCGAAACCATGAAACGCAAGCAGCACAAGGACTCCAAGCCCCGTGAACACAAGAAGAGCTTCGGCACAGACATTTCTCAGAGGCCTGAGATCGCAGCTCTGCGCATCGAGGAAGGTCATTGGGAAGGTGACACCGTGGTCGGCAAGAGGGGCGGTAAAGAGGCTGTTGTCCTCTCCCTGTTGGAGAAGAAAACGGAGAACTATATTGCCATCCGGATTCCCGGCAAGGATGCAGACTCCGTTCTGAACGCCATGCAGTCACTCAGGGGAGAATTCGGAGACAAGTTCTCACAGGTCTTCAAGACCATTACCGTGGACAACGGCTCGGAGTTCTCTGCGTTCAGTCAGGTCGAGAACTGGGGCTGTGCAGTCTACTTTGCGCATCCCTACACCTCATGGGAACGTCCCCAAAACGAACGCCACAACGGGCTGTTTCGAACCTTTGTTCCGAAGGGCGTGTCCATTGAGGCTTTCTCTGCTGAGTATATCTTGGCTGCAGCTGATGAATTGAACGGACGGCCTCGCAAGAAGCTTGGCTACCGCACCCCGGAGGAACTGTTTGACGAGTTCCTCGACTCTGTTTACGCAGCCGAAGGCTGCGGCAATCGCCAGGACGGAAGCCAGCGGCTTCCATCCTGACCGTCGCTCTGATTCACTAAGTTCTACCGTGCAGGTGTCCAACTTGCACTTGCAATTTGCGGTTAAATGTAATGTGATGCCCGCAGAAGATCAGACAGAGCATTTTAGAAAAGAGGGCTTGATCGACGAGAATACCTGGGCGATTTACGCGAGTACGATTTTCGTACCGGAAAATGAGCGTGCCTATCAGAATTCCATGGCGGGAAACACCGAAGAGTATTCCGGAAACGACGCGGATGTACCGACAGGCGCGTTGGGGTATGGCCGTGTGGGATATGTCACGCGATCCGCGGATGGCTGGCATGTTAATATTGCCGGAACCGGCTGGTAAACAAGGAAACGGCGCAAGCGGAATAAATCCGCTTGCGCCGTTTGTCAGAGCACATTCTCAATAGAAATGATAAATCCGAACACATTACCCAGCTGGATAATGTAGTTCGGATTATCATTGTTTGGTCCGAGTGCTGAGATTCGAACTCAGGGCCTCTTGAACCCCATTCAAGCGCGATACCAAACTTCGCCACACCCGGTTATCCTTGCCGCTCAAGGTGTCTCACCCGGACGGCTCATATAGAATACCACAGCTTCCCGAAGAATGCAAGCCTTTTTTTTAATTTTTTCGATTTTATTTTTTGGTGCGGTTTCTTCCGAAAAAACGCCCCCTTCGTCTTGTCAATGGGGGCAAACTGTGCTTTAATTGGGATATCCTAAGATTGGAAGGAAGGTCCTGCTTATGATCGAATACCGTGACGTCCAAGCCGCCCAGGCCAGGATCGCCCCCCACATCGTCCGCACGCCCCTGCTCCGTGTCCCGGCCCTGGATGAAGCCCTGGGCTGTCAGGTCTATCTCAAACACGAGGGCTTCCAGACCATCGGTGCCTTCAAGCTTCGCGGCGCCCTCAACAAGGCCCTCTCCCTGTCGGAGGAGGAGCTGGGCCGCGGCCTGGTGTGCGCCTCCTCGGGCAACCACGCCCAGGGGGTAGCCTACGCCGCCCACAAGCTGGGGACCCAGGCGGTCATCGTCATGCCCACAAACGCCAACCCGGTCAAGCTGGCCGGGGTCAAGCGCTGGGGTGGACAGGTGGAGCTGGTGGGCACCCTCTCCTCCCAGCGGGAGGAACGGGCCGCCCAGCTGGTGCGGGAGCGGGGCATGGTGGAGATCCACCCCTACGCCGACCCGCTGGTAGCCGCCGGTCAGGGCACCCTCGCCCTGGAGGTCCTGGAGGACCTGCCGGACGCCAGTCTGATCGCGGCCCCCATTGGGGGCGGCGGGCTGATCTCCGGCATCGCCACCGCCGTGAAGGGAGCCGCGCCCCAGGTGCGCACTGTGGGAGTGGAGCCGGCTGGCGCGCCCCGGTACACCAGAAGCCGGGCGGAGGGCCGCCCCGTCCAGCTGGAGTCCGTCCAGACCATCGCCGACGGCACCCGCACCGACCACGCCAACCCGGACAACTTTGCCGTCATCCAGGCCCGGGTGGATGAGCTGTACACCGTGGAGGACCGCTGGATCGAGGAGGCCATGCGCCTTCTGATGACCACCGCCAAGGTGGTGGCCGAGCCCTCCTCCGCCCTCCCCGTGGCCGCCGCCCTGTGCGGCGCGCTCCCCGTCCGGCCGGAGGACAAGGCGGTGTTCGTCCTGTCGGGCGGCAATGCCGACCCGGCTCTGCTGGCCCGGCTGCTGGCCTGACGGCGATCTCCTCTGTGACCTGGTCACAGAGGGTTCGGCGCTTCTGGGTTATACTGAACACAACAAGCAAGGGAGAGGAGGCGCAGCGGGATGCGCTATGACATCATCGTTCTGGGGGGTGGCCCCGCAGGCCTGTCCGCGGCGGTGGCCGCCCGGGGCCGGAACAAAAGTGTGCTGGTGGTGGGAAACCGCTGGCAGGACAGCCCCCTGGCCCGGGCCGAGCGGGTAGACAACTACCTGGGCCTGCCCGGCGTCACCGGCACGGAGCTTTTGGAGCAGTTCCGCCGGCACGCGGAGGAGCTGGGCGCCGACTTCGTTCTGGGCCGCGTCATTTCGCTGATGGCCTGGAACGGCTTCCACCTGACGGTGGGCAGCGAGATCTACGAGGGCGAAACCCTGATCCTGGCCCCCGGCGTGGTCCGTCAGGCCAAATACCCTGGCGAGACGGAGTACCTGGGCCGCGGGGTGAGCTACTGCGCCACCTGTGATGGGATGCTCTACCGGGGCAAGCCGGTGGCCGTGGTGGGCCGCAGCGGGGACGCCCCCCGGGAGGCCTCCTATCTGAAGAGCCTGGGCTGTCAGGTGGTCTATGCAGCCGCGAAACGCCCTGAAACCCTGGAGGAGGACATTCCCTTCGTTCAGGCTAACCGCCTGGAAATCACCGGGGCACAGACTGTTACCGCCCTGGTGGCCGACGGAGCCCCCATCCCGTGCAGCGGCGTCTTTATCCTGCGGGACGCGGTGGCCCCCACCGACCTGCTCCCCCAGCTGGAGACCCGGGAAAACGCTATCCGGGTGGACCGCTCTATGTCCACCAGCGTCCCTGGCGTCTTTGCCGCCGGCGACTGCACCGGCGGCCCCCTCCAGGTCTCCAAGGCGGTGGGCGAAGGGCTCGTCGCAGCCCTGTCCGCCGCGGAATATCTGGACCGGCGGGGTTCGGAGCCCCCGGCCGGAGCCTCCAGCAGGACCTGACCCGTTATCCGATCAAATCAAAAGGAAGGAATTTCAATATGGCATTACAGCATTTTACCAAGGAGAGCTTTGACCAGGCCCTGAACGGGGGCCAGCTGATGATGGTGGACTTTTGGGCCAACTGGTGTATGCCCTGCCGGATGCTGGGCCCGGTGATCCAGCAGCTGGCGGACCAGTACGACGGCAGGGCTGTGGTGGGCAAGGTGGACGTGGACGCCGAGGGCGAGCTTGCCATGCGGTACGGCGTGATGAACATCCCCACCGTCATTTTCTTCAAGGAGGGCAAGGAGATCACCCGCGAGGTGGGCGCTCTGCCCCCAGAGGCATTTACCCGGATCCTGGACGAGAACCTGTAAGACAGACGGGAGCGGTCCCCAGTTGAGGGCCCCTCCCGTTTTTTCTCTGCACCAAAGAAAGAACGTGTCCCGCCGCCCACAGGGCGGCGGGACATCTTTTCTCTTCAATCAGGATGCTTCGGATATGGAAGTATACAAGCGGCGCACAAACTCACGCCTGCTTCTCAGCGGCAAACTTCACTAAATTCTGGAAGAAGTTCAGGCACACGTCCGGATCGCACTTGGCCTCCTCGGGCTTTCCGTCATGCAGCGCCAGCTTGGCGTCGTTCTCGGGGTGGAACTGCACGCCCAGGCAGAAGGTCTTGCTCTGGTTCTCCACGGCCTCCACGATGTCCAGGCCGTCCACGGTGGTCTTGGCCACCACGGTCAGACCAGTGTCAGCGGTCACATCGGTCACCGCCTGGTGGTGCCAGGAGGAGACGTTCTCCAGCTTGTTCGCACCCACGATGTCATGCATCCAGGAGTCGTTCTCGATGATGTCCACCACATGGCGGGCATAGTCCCGGTCAGGAGTGTCCACGGGCATCCGGTGAGTGTCGTCATAGGTCTTGCCCTGGGCCTGGTAATAGGCGGGGATGTCCTGGATAAAGCCGGTGCCGGAGACGATGCTCATCACCTGCATCCCGCGGCAGGCGCCCAGGGTAGGCATATCCTTGTCCAGGCAGTAGGCCATCAGTGTATAGTCGGAGATGTCACGGGTGGCGTTGATTTCCTCTCCCATGTTGGCCTCCTTCTGAGGCGCCTTGAACAGGGAAGGACTCACGTCCTCGCCGCCGGTGAAGAACACGCCGTCTATCCCAGCCATGGCCTCGCCCACATTGCTGTTGGCAAAGTTTTTCGCCTTGATCTGGTCGGCATACTCCTGCTTGAGCATCCCGCTCTCCTCCAGATAGGAGTCCAGGATCTTACCGTCCTTGTCATAGGCGACCGCGGTGCTGGTCACCTGGTCCAGCTCCACCGGGTTGCCGCCGGCGGCGCGGATGACCGTTTTAAAGGAGTCATAATCCTGTTTATTGCTCTTCCAGCTGATGCCGATATAGGGCTTTCCGATGAGGGCCGCACCGTTCTTCAGCATGGCTTCAAACTGCGTGGCAGTCACCACCTCAGCGCCATCGAACGCAAATCCTGCGGTCAGGCCCACCCGGACCGCCGTGTCCTCATAATCGGCGGGCCAGGCCTTCAGCATCTCATCAGGCACCCCGGCGTACTGCATGACGGCCGCCGCCGCCTCCAGCTGGGTGGTCTTGGCGTCGGGACGGAAGGAGCCGCCGCCGGTACCGCTCATCAGGCCCTGGTCATAAGCAAGATTGATGTAGCCCTCATAGGCGCTGCCTTCGGCGACGTCCTGGAAGGCGCTGGTCTTGGCGGCATACTCCGCCGCCTGGCCGGACAGCCCGGCCCCCTCCACCAGGAGCTTGGCCATCTCGCCGCGGGTCATGCCGCTGTCCGCGGCGTGGGCAGTGACCACCATTCCAAGGGTCAGGACTGCTGCTGTGGTCAGGGACAGGATCTTACGGAATTGCTGTTTCATTTCAGGACCTCCTTTTTCTTATTCTCGCCAGCAGAAGGGACGGCGCCAGTGTCCGGGCGGCGCGCCCTCGCCAACTGGTGAAAATGACGTCTTTTCACTTCAAAATCCACATTTCATTGTGTAAATTCATTATAATCACTTTTGTTTTTCCTGTCAAGCACGATTTCTGTCCCCCAGCGCTCCCAGACACCTCCGCCGCCCGCCCTGCATAGGCTGGTGCAGCATTGAGGATAAAGGAGGTCCTGCCATGCGGCACGAACTGAATTTCTGGGTCCTGGGGGGCGATATGCGCCAGGGCAAGCTGGCCCAGCTTCTGGCGGAGGATGGCCACCGGGTCCACACCTACGCTCTGGAGGATGGGGCCGTCCCAGCTCCCGGACTCACAGCGGAACCCGGCCTTTCCGGGGTGGAGCAGGCGGACTGCGTGGTCCTCCCCCTCCCTGTTTCATCGGGCGGGGGACTTCTGAATGCCCCTCTCTCCCGCCTCTCTCCTCCGATGACCGACGTGCTCGCCCCCCTATCCCCGGGGCAGATGCTCTGCGGCGGCCGGGTGGACCCGGTCACCGCCGCCCTGGCCGCCGAGCGGGGGCTCACCATACGGGACTACTTCGCCCGGGAGGAGCTGGCAGTGGCCAACGCGGTGCCCACCGCCGAGGGGGCGGTCCAGATCGCCATGGAGCAGCTCCCCATCACTATCCACGGTGCGCGGGTGCTTGTGGTGGGCTTCGGCCGGGTGGGCCGGGCCCTGGCCCAGCGGCTGGCCGCCCTGGGTGCTAAGGTCACCGTGGCCGCCCGGCGCTACGAGTCCCTGGCCTGGGCCCAGGCCAGCGGCTACGGGGCGGAGCAGACCGGCCAGCTGGCCGGCTGGCTGTGCGGCTATGACCTGGTGGTCAACACCGTCCCCGCCCTGGTTATGGGTGAGGCGGAGCTGGCCGACCTGAAGCCGGACTGCCTGGTGCTGGATCTGGCCAGCAAGCCCGGAGGCGTGGATCTGGAAGCCGCCGGGCGGCTGGGGCGCACCGTGATCTGGGCCCTCTCCCTGCCGGGCAAGGTGGCCCCTGTCACCGCCGGGGCCGCCATCAAAAATACCATCTATCACATGCTCCACGAGCTGGGAGCATAACGCGGAAAGGAAGGTTTTTCTTGGAAAATAAGACCATTGGATTTGCGGTCTGCGGCTCCTTCTGCACCCACGCCCGGGCCATGGAGGCGCTGGAGCAGGTGAAGGCCCGCTTCGCCCGGGTGATCCCCATCGTCTCGGAGTGCACCGCCGCCACCGACACCCGCTTCGGCTGCGCCCATGAACTGATGCGGGAGATGGCCCGTATCTGTGACCACCGGGTCATCTCCACCATCGCCGGAGCGGAGCCCATCGGGCCCCAGAAGCTGCTGGACCTGCTGATCATCGCCCCCTGTACGGGCAATACCCTGGGTAAGCTGGCCGCCGGCGTCACCGACACCAGCGTCACCATGGCGGCCAAGGCCCATCTGCGCAACGGCCGCCCCATCCTCCTCGCCCCCTCCACCAACGACGGGCTGGCCGGCTCCGCCCCCAGCCTGGGCGCCCTGCTCAACCGCAGGTACATCTATTTCGTCCCCTTCGGCCAGGACGACCCGGAGAGGAAGCCCACCTCCCTGGTGTCCGACTTCTCCCAGGTGGCCGATGCCGCCCAGGCCGCCCTGGAGGGGCGGCAGCTGCAGCCCCTGCTCACCGCCTCCTGAACCGTGAAAAAAGCCTGCGGGCCGCCGGAACTCCGGCAGCCCGCAGGCTTGTGTTTATCCAATGACCCGCTTGGCGATGTCCACGCTCTCCTTGGCGTCCCGGGCGTAGAAGTCCGCCTGGATCTGCCGGGCGTAGTCCGGGGTGAGCACCGCGCCCCCCACCATGATCTGGCAGGTCAGGCCCGCGTCGTGGAGCATGGAGATGGTCTCCGCCATACTTTTCAGCGTGGTGGTCATCAGGGCGGACAGGCCCACCAGGGGCGCGGCGTGCCGCCGGACGGCCTCCACCACGGCAGAGGGGTCCACGTCCTTCCCCAGGTCCACCACGGTATAGCCGTAGTTCTCCAGCAGGACCTTGACGATGTTCTTGCCGATATCGTGGATGTCCCCCTTGACGGTGGCCAGCACCACGGTCCCCCGGCTGACCGTGCCCCCGTCCCGCTGGGACAGGCTCTCCCGGATGACCTCGAAGGCGGCCTGGGCGGCCCCCGCCGACTGGATCAGCTGGGGCAGAAAGACCCGGTTCTGCTCAAAGTCGGCCCCCACCTTGTCCAGAGCGGGGATCAGGATGTGATCCACCACATCCATGGGCTCCCGGGTCTCCAGCAGGGTCCGGGCCGCGGCGGCGGCCTCCCCCTTCAGGCCGGCCTCCACCACCTCCGCCAGCCCCCGTCCGGAGGCCGCGGCCGTCGGAGCGGCCCCTCCGCCGGAGATGGCGGTGGTCACGGCGGCGTTTCCATAGGCGGCGATGAACTCCCGGGCGTCCCGGTCCACGTTGGTCAGCAGGTGATAGCACCGCACTGCCGCCATCATGGTATCCACATTGGGGTTGAGGATGGGCAGGTCCAGCCCCGCCGCCATGGCCATAGCGAGGAAATTCTGGTTCACCAGGGGCCGGGCGGGCAGGCCGAAGGAGATGTTGGACACCCCCAGCACGGTTTTCAGCCCCAGCTCCTCCTTCACCCGGCGCAGGGCAGTCAACGTCTGGGCCGCCCCCTCCTGCTCGGCGGAGACGGTGAGGGTCAGGCAGTCGATGTACACATCCTCCCGCCGGATGCCCAGGGCCAGCGCCCGCTCCAGGATACGGCGGGCCACCTCCACCCGGGCCTGCGCGCTCTTGGGGATGCCGCCCTGGTCCAGGGTCAGGCCCACCACCGCCGCACCGTACTTTTTCACCAGGGGCAGGATGGCAGACAGGCTCTCCTCCTCCCCGTTGACCGAGTTGACAATGGCCTTGCCGCAGTAGACCCGCAGGGCCCGCTCCAGCACCTTCGGGTCGGTGGAATCCAGCTGGAGGGGGGCGTCGGTCACTCCCTGGAGCGCCTTCACCGTGCGGACCATCATGTCTGCCTCGTCGATCTCCGGCAGACCCACGTTCACATCCAGGATGTCCGCCCCGGCCTCCGTCTGGGCCAGAGCCTGGTTGAGCATATAGTCCACATCCCCCCGGCGCAGGGCCTCCTTCATCAGTTTCTTGCCTGTGGGATTGATCCGCTCGCCGATGACCCGCACCCGGTCGATGGGCACTGCCTGAGTGCCGCTGCACACGGCGGCGGGGACGGTCCTTGTGACCCGGCGCACCGTCCGGCCCTCCAACTCCCGCCGCAGCAGGGCGATATACTCCGGTGTGGTGCCGCAGCAGCCGCCGAACACCTGTACCCCCAAGTCTGCCAGGGCGGCCAGGCTGTGGGCAAACTCCTCCGGAGAGATGTCATAGCCGGAGCCGTCCGGGTGAGGCAGTCCGGCATTGGGTTTCAGGACGATGGGCAGAGTGGTCCACCTCAGCAGTTCCTCCACCAGCGGGGGCATCTCCCGGGGGCCCAGGGAGCAGTTCACTCCGATGGCGTCCGCCCCCAGCCCCTCCAGGGTCAGGGCGGCGCAGGCGGGGGAGCAGCCCAGGAAGGTGCGCCCCGTGGCCTCATAGGTCATGGTCACCAGCACCGGCAGGCTGGAGTGCTCTCTGGCCGCCAGCAGGGCGGCCCGGGCCTCCTGGAGGTCGGTCATGGTCTCAATGGCGATCAGGTCCGCCCCTGCCGCCGCGCCGGCCTCCACCACCTCGGCAAAGATGTCCACCGCCTGTTCAAACTCCAGGGTGCCGGTGGGCTCCAGCAGCTGGCCGATGGGGCCCACGTCCAGGGCCACCAGCCCCCGGCCCCGGGCCGCCTCCCGGGCCACAGAGACGGCGGCGGGGACCACCTCCGCCACCGTCCGTCCGCAGTGGGCCAGCTTCTCCCGGTTGGCTCCGAAGGTATTGGCATACACGATCTGGGATCCGGCATCCAGATAGGCGCTGTGGATCTCCCGCAGCCACTCCGGGTGCTCCAGGGCGGCCGTCTCCGGCGCCGCCCCAACGGGCAGGCCCCTGGCCTGGAGCATGGTGCCCATGCCGCCGTCCAGCAGGACGGGTCGGCCGGTCTTTAACAGTTCAAGAAATTCCACAGTGTCCACCTGACTTTCGATATTGGCAGCCGTCGTGTGCGGGACAGCCCAGACAGCTGCGTACAGAGGCTTGAATGGGATGGTCGGCCACCCCCAGAATGGCGGTCACCGACTTGCGCGGGGTGAGGATATGGCTGGCGCTGGCACACAGTCCCACCTGCCGCGGGGCGTCCAGCAGGGCCAGCAGGCTGCTCTGAAGGGTGAGAGGCAGATCCCCGTACCCCGGGCTGTACCGGAATGGGAAAAAGCAGCCGGGAAACTGCCTCTGGAGCTCCAGCTCGATCTGATCGCACAGCTGCTCCACCGCGGCGGTGGCGCAGCTGTCCAGAGCCAGGGCCCGGAGCATATCCCCGCTCTCCGCCCGCCGGATGAGGGCGTCCGCCTGGGCGGACAGGGTGGCGCAGAACAGTACCGCCCGGCGGCACCCCGCCAAATGGCGCTTCAGATCCTCCCCTGGCAGCAGCAGGCCGGAGGACAGACGCACGCCCCCCTCCTCCGGCGTCAGCTCAAAAGTCCGCGCCGCCCACCGGGGGCGGACCACGCCCAGCAGCTCCCGGGCGCACCCCTCCGCCAGCTTTCGTATGGCGGGCTCCGCCCGGTCGGGGGGCGTCCCCATATAGCGGAGGACCTCATCGATCTGGAGGTCGGTCAAAGAAATGGGCAAGGGCAACACACCTTTCCTGCGTTCAAGGCTTCATGGCCCGGCAGGGCGGCCAGGCTCAGACGGTCCGGATGGAAGCGACGCTGTCGCTGATCTGCCGGGCCACGGCGGGGTTGTTCATGGTATACAGGTGGACCCCATCCACTCCAGAGGCGATCAGGTCGGCGATCTGGTCGATGGCATAGGCCATCCCCGCCTCCCGCATGGCCTGGGGGTGGTCGCCATATCGGGCCAGGATGCGGGTCAGCTTCCGTGGCATGGAAGCGCCGCACATGGACACCATCCGCTCGATGGAGCCCTTGTTCAGCACTGGCATGATGCCCGCCTCGATGGGCACGTTGATGCCGGCGATGCGGCACCGCTCCACAAAGCGGTAGAAATCGTCATTGTCAAAAAACAGCTGGCTCACCAGATGCTGGGCCCCAGCGTCCACCTTCTGCTTGAGATAGCGGATGTCGTGGATCATGTCCGGGCTCTCGGGGTGTCCCTCGGGATAGCAGGCCCCGGACACGCCGAAGTCCCCCCGGCGGTGGATGAAGGAAACCAGCTCGTCGGCATGGAGGAAGTCCGTCTTGGGCGGGAAATCGGGATTCCGGTCGCCCCGCAGGCCAGCACGTTCTCCACCCCGTTCCGCTTCAGGCCGGCCAGCAGCTCGGCGGCCTCCCCCCGGGTACAGGCCACACACGTCAGGTGTGCCATGGCGGTGATGTGGTACTGGTTCTGGATGATGGAGGCAATCTCCTGGGTGGACTGGTTCACCGCGCTGGACCCTCCCGCGCCGTAGGTGACGCTGATGAAGTCGGGCCGGATGTCCTTCAGGCCGTCCAGCGTCTTATAAATGCTGTCCACCGGGCTGGTTTTCTTGGGGGGAAATACCTCACAGGAAAAAACGGTTTTGCCCTTTCCAAACAGTTCTGCAATTTTCATGGAATATACCTTCTTTCTGGGATCATTTCGTGATACAAAGCCCTCCCCCTGTGGGAAAGCGCCCCAGCGGACACACTGGGATCAATGAGGGAACGAGGCGTCTCCGGCCTCAGGCGGGTGGCGTCCTCACCAAGCCGCTACCGTTCCATCACAACGGGGCTCTGTGCCCCCGATGTACAGGCCGTTCTCTGTTTTCCAAATGATCTGCCCCCGGCCCATGTGCAGGTTGGAGTTGACGATCTCCACCTCATGGCCCCGACGGGCCAGATCCTGGACGATGTGGGCGGGGACCTCCCGCTCCAGCTGGATGTGCTTTCCTCCGGTCCACTGGATCCGGGGCGCGTCCAGGGCCTCCTGGGGATTCATGTGGTAGTCCACCGTGTTCACCACCACCAGGACATGGCCCTGGGGCTGCATAAAGGCCCCCATCACGCCGAAGGGGCCCACCGCCTCCCCGTCCCGCATCAGGAACCCGGGGATGATGGTGTGGTAGGACCGCTTCCCTCCGGCCAGGCAGTTATCACTCCCCTCGTCCAGTGAGAAGTTGGCTCCCCGGTTCTGGAGGGAGATCCCAGTCCCGGGGATGGCCACCCCCGCGCCGAAGGTGGTGTAGTTGCTCTGGATGAAGGACACCATATTCCCCTGGGGGTCGGCGGTACACAGATAGATGGTGCCGCCGCAGGAGGGGTCCCCTGCCTCGGGCGTCAGCGCCTGTTCTGAGATCAGCGCCCTGCGCCGGGCGGCGTACTCCTCCGACAGCAGATCCTCCACCCGTGTTCTCATGTACCGGGGATCCGCCACATAGGTCCTGGTGTCCGCAAAGGCCAGCTTGATGGACTCCAGAATCTTGTGATAGGTGTCGGCACAGTCCTTCTGATCGGACAGTTTTAACCCCTTCAGCAGGTTCAGGGCCATGAGCACCGTGATCCCGTGGCGGGGGGGATCTCGCAGACGGTGTACCCCTTGTAGTCTGTGGAGATGGGCTCCACCCACTCCGGCTTGTAGTTCCGGAAGTCATCCTCACAGAAGTAGCCGCCGGTGGCCTGGCTGAAGGCCACGATCTGCTCCATCAGAGGACCGCGGTAATAACTCTCGCAGCCGGTGTCCGCCAACTCCTCCAGGGTCTGAGCGTACTCCTCCCAGCGAAAGACGTCCCCCGCCCGGTAGGGCGTGCCGTCCGGCTTCATAAACCGCTCCCACCAGTAGGCGTGGGGGGAGGGGTCCCGCTCCATGGCGGCGGCGATCCGCCGGGCGTCCTCCTCCCACATGGGCTCCAGGTTCACCTGGACGGGAACGCCCTCCCGGGCGGCCGAGATGGCCGGGGCAAACAGCTGGGGCAGGGGCTTTGTCCCGAAGCGCCGGTTCAGCTCCGCCCACCCCGCCGGAGCGCCGGGCACCATGGTGGGGATCCAACCGGCCTGGGGCATCGTCTGATGCCCCAGCTCCCGCACCAGGGCGGCGGACAGGGCCGCTGGGGCCACGCCGCTGGCGTTCAGGCCGTAGAGCTTCTTCTCCGCCTCCACCCACACCAGGGCGAAGCAGTCAGAGCCCAGGCCGTTGCTGGTGGGCTCCAACAGGGGCATGGCCGCCGCCATGGCCACCGCCGCATCCACCGCGTTTCCCCCGGCCTTCATCACATCCAGCCCGATCTGGGCCCCCTGGGGAATGGAGGTGCAGGCCATGGCCTTTCGCGCGTACACCACATTCCGCCGGGAGGGATAGGCATAGCTTCTGGGATCAAACTCCGGCATTTCTCTCTCTCCTCTCTGGATGTCCGGCCCTCATCAGCCGGCCTGATTGCTCTTTCCGGTCCACTCCGCCGCCCGGAGGGCAAACACAGCGGTCCGGCCCACCTGCTCCTCCGGCAGCTTCCACTCCCGCCCGGTCATGTGGACCATGATGGCGTTGAGGGCCGTCCGCTTCTCCTCCAGAGCGGTGAGTTCCCGGATGGTCCCGCTGCCCATGATGCTGCGGTAGGTATAGCTGTGTCCACAGGCGGTGTCCGCGGGGCGCAGGGCGTGGCCGCAGTCCATCTCAAAGGCCGCCTCACCGCCCGCCCGGAAGGCGGACACCTTCCGCCCCTCCGGCGCGGAGTGGACGAACAGGGTCAGCTTCTCCCCCTCCAGGGCATAGCCGTAGCTCATGGGGACAATGAACATCCCCCGCTCATCCCGGACTCCGATCCGCACCGCGGTACACGCCCGCAGGATCTCCTCCAGCTGGTCCAGATCTTTGACTTCCTTATCCGCTCTGCGCATAACCAAAGCCTCCTTTTTCTTTCCAATCCCACCGGCTGGACCCGTGTGGGCTCAGACGTCCAGCTCCAGCAGGACAGGGCAGTGATCGCTGCCCTCCACATCCGTCAGGATCTCCGCCCGCCGGATCTTGTCCCGCAGGCGGTCGGAGACGATGAAGTAGTCGATGCGCCACCCTGCGTTGTTCTTCCGTGCGTTGAAACGGTAGGACCACCAGGAGTAGACTCCCGTGGCGTCCGGGTAGAGGTGGCGGAAGGAATCTGTGAAGCCGGAGGACAGCAGCGCGGTCATTTTTTCCCGCTCCTGGTCGCTGAAGCCGGCGTTGTTCCGGTTGGTCTTGGGATTTTTCAGGTCGATCTCCTGGTGGGCCACGTTCAAATCGCCGCAGTAGATCACCGGCTTGCTCCGGTCCAGGGACATGAGGTACTCCCGCAGGTCGTCCTCCCACTCCATGCGGTAGTCCAGCCGCTTCAGCCCGTCCTGAGAATTGGGGGTATAGCAGCAGACCAGGTAAAAGGACTCGTACTCCAGGGTGATAAGCCGCCCCTCGTGGTCGTGCTTGTCCAGATCCATACCATAGGCCGCGGCGATGGGAGTATGGGGGGTGAACACCGCAGTGCCGGAGTACCCCTTCTTCTCTGCGGAGTTCCAGTACTCCAGGACCCCCTCGCCCAGCTCCACATCCGCCTGTCCCTGCTCCATTTTGGTCTCCTGGAGACAACAGAAATCGGGGCGTTCCCGCTGATAGAACTCCAAAAACCCCTTTTTCAAGCAGGCCCGCAGGCCATTCACATTCCAAGATATGAATTTCATAGGTTTTTTCTCCAGTCTGCAAAATGATAGTCTATTATAAAAGACTTGTCCCGACTTGGCAAGGGTGTGCCGTTCAATTTAATGCCAATTTTATATCGTGTCTCCCTCCGAAGACGAGGGACATATCCAAAGACAGCCTGGTCAAAGCGCTTCTCCAGCCGCTCCTGCTCTGCGCCATGCCGGTCCCACGGCAGAGAGAGCCCAGCACACAGCGAACCGATCCGCAAGAATTCACGGGAATTTCCCCGTCTGTTCATGGCTTCTTCCGAAATTTTCAGTATGCCACCCTCTGTGATTGCAATTTTTGCATTTCTGCACTATAATATGGGGCATCCGTCCGGATGATCCGAACCTACAACAAAGGAGTGTTCTGTTATGGACCGTTCCCGTATCCCTCAGGGGTACACCCCTCTGCTCAATATTTATGAAACACAAAAGGCCATCGGCCTGCTCCACCGCCTGTTTGAGGACCGCCTCAGCGGCGCCCTCCGCCTCCACCGGGTCTCCGCCCCTCTGTTCGTAGCTAAGTCTTCCGGCCTGAACGACGATCTGAACGGCGTGGAGCGCCCCGTCGCCTTTGACATCCGCGGCGTGTCCGACACCGCCGTGGTGGTCCACTCTCTGGCCAAGTGGAAGCGTCTGGCTCTGAAGCGCTATCAGTTCCACCCCGGCGGAAGGGCCTGTACACCGACATGAATGCCATCCGCCGGGACGAGGATCTGGACAACCTCCACTCCGCCTATGTGGACCAGTGGGACTGGGAGAAGATCATCACCGCCGAGGACCGCAATCTGGACTATCTGAAGAACACCGTCCGGGCCATTGTGGGCGCGCCGGGACAAGCCTTCCTGCGCTCTGTGTTCCCCAGCTGTCCGTCCTGCCGGAGCTGCCCGGTGAGGTGACCTTCGTCACCTCTCAGGAGCTGGAGGACCTGTACCCCGACTTCACCGCCAAGGAGCGGGAGAACGCCTTTGTCCGGGAGCATCCCGTCTCCTTCCTCATCGGCATCGGCGGCAAGCTGCGCTCCGGCAAGCCCCACGACGGCCGCGCCCCCGACTATGACGACTGGAACCTCAACGGCGACCTGCTCTGCTGGGACAGCATCAACGGCCACGCGGTGGAGCTCTCCTCCATGGGGATCCGCGTCAGCCCCGAGTCCCTGGACCGCCAGCTCACCCTGGCCGGCTGCGACGACCGCCGGGAGCTCCCCTTCCATAAGATGCTCCTGGAGGGCCAGCTGCCCCTGACCATGGGCGGCGGCATCGGTCAGTCCCGGGTCTCCATGCTGCTGCTGGGCAAGTCCCACATCGGAGAGGTGCAGGTGTCCCTCTGGGACGACAGCTCCCTCACCGCCTGCGACGCCGCTGGAGTCATGCTCCTCTGATTTCTGTCTCTTCGGTCAAAAACCGGCCGCCCGCGGGCGGCCGGTTTCTTGCTCCTGTTGGGGATTTCGCCCCGCAGGGGCGTTTCTGCCCATCCCCCTGTCTTGCTGTGATCCGCCTGAAACCCCGTAGGGGCGGGTCTCCTGACCCGCCCGCCCTTCGCGGACCATGACGCTTGTAGGGCGCGACGACTCGGCGCGCCGCGCCTCACAGGTTTCGCCCTTTGGGCGACCTCCTTTGCCCGCGGCGGCAAAGGAGGCAAACCGCCGCCGGGGGCGGGCTCCGATGGGCGTCCCCGCCCATAGTCGCTCCTCCCCCGGACCCCCATTTACGGGAGATACCCCTACACCCTTCCGCAAAAGTTCCGGCGCGCAAAATACGGTTCCGGACTTCATTCCTTCCGGGCTACTGGGCCCTGGTGCGGTGCAAAATTTCGGTTGGTACGGTTTCACCTCCGCGCCTGGTTCCGACCAGCCGTGGCAGAGGGTGCGAGTCGGGGGTGCGTCGATCGGAATTGCTCCGAAAACAGAAAATGGGCGGGCCAATGTCCCGCCCCTACGGCGTTTTTAACAGCTCCGTTTGATCCTGGATGGACAGGCGCGGTTTCATGGCTGCGGCGGTCATCGCATCACCCATGACCGAAATTGCCCCGCAGGGGCGGCTTCAGCCGCCCGCCGGTTCTCCCCCGCAGAAATTGGGTCCTGAGCCATCAGGCGCGCCCGTCCGGTCCAGCGCGGTGTGCGATCCTGAATTTGAACTGACAGCGGCAGCGGCGCAGATGCGGGGTCAGTCGTGATCCCTCCCGCGCCTGACAGTGACCGACAAACTCCCAGAATTGGGCCCCCGTAAATTCCGGGGGTCCGGGGGAGGCGCGACTATGGACGGATACGTCCATCGGAGCCCTCCCCCGGCGGCGTTTTGGTTCCTTTGCCGCTGCGGGCAAAGGAACTCGCCCCGCAGGGCGAAACCCTCAGCTTGGAACGAGAGCCTCCCGAAAAACAGGCGGGCGGGTCAGAGACCCGCCCCTACGACATCTCAGGCAAAATACAGCAAAATCGGACAACGGGCGCACACTGTGCGCCCCTACGGCGTCTCAGGCAGGACACAGCAAAACAGGCGGCCCGCCGGGGCCGCCCCTCATTCATTCTTCCCTGCCGGAAAACAACATCCGAAAGCCCAGCCACAGCGCGGCCCCGTTGACCAGCGGAAGCGCTACCGCCCACCACTGGCCGACCCAGAAGCACATCCCCATGGCCAGCAGGCTGACCGCAATGCTGAACGCACTGCTCCAGAGATAGGCCCGCCGCCCGCCTGGGAGAAGCTGGGTATTTTCATCCTTCTTGAACCACCACACCCCGCTGGTGAAGGTCCGCTTTTCTAACCAACCGCTGACCGCCAGCAGGAGCGTCAGGATGGTCACATTCACGAACAAAAGCGGACTTTTGTTGTAGTTTAGATACCCCAGCCCCTCACGCAGGGCCCTGTCTATCAAGTGATTTTCCCAAAGTGGGAGCGGGAAAACCGCAAGGAACCCCAGGACCGCATCTCGCCGCCGAAATGGTTTCATGTCCGCTGTCTCCTCTCTTGTGTGGCCGTCCCTCTCTTTATTCCTCCGCTGGGGCCCGTTCCAACAGGGTCAGCTGCTCTGGGGCAAACAGATACATGAGAAAGAACACAGACTTCAGCAGCATTTCTGTCGCCAAATATGCGGGGAAGTTGTCATTTACGATGATCCATTCTTGATAATTCGGGTCGATAAAGCCCAAAGCTATGTCAAGGCCAAAGGCAATGATAAGGAACAGGATCAACGACAGCCGCCGAAAAGACAGCTTATGGAACATCAGGGCCCGTGTTAAAAAGGAACTCTGTGTCTTGGGACGGCCCACAGCCGCCCAGCCCGAAAACGCCAGTCCAAACGCCAGTACCAGCAGCTGCTTCAGCAGGGACATGGGCACAAACCACAGCGCATAGGCTGCGCCAAGCGCGATCAAAAATGCCAGTACCTCCGAAAGCTTTCTTGTCCGCATAGACATCATCCTGTTCACCTCACAGTTCCAACTATTTTGAAGAAATCCAACTTGTTCTTTCAGTTTACGCTCACCTTTCTCAAATTTCAGGATACTTCCAGAACCTTTTTCACGCTTTGGTACTTTTCAGGTATTGTCGCAGACGGCCTGTTCTGTCGTGAAATAGACGGGCTGTTTTGTCGGTCATCGCCGGACATCATTGTCCGGCGCCGGTGCGTTTTGTCGCATAAGAGAAGGGGATGGCTCCAGCCATCCCCTTCTTTCCGGTATTCAAGAAACCTCGCCCTCCAGGACGAGTTGTACCATCCGGTCATCAATAATGGCCCGGCGGTTTTGGTATGCGTAGACAAGAGACTGGGTACAGGCCCGGTTAATCAGTCTCGGGATGCCGGATGAGAAAGAGTGGACTGCTTTCATGGCGTCCTCAGAGAAGATTGCGTTGGGGTGTCCAGCATAGGTCAGTTGCTTCTCAATATAGGCTTTCGTCTGAGCGTATTCGTAAGGCATCAGAAAGCACTGAATATCAACCCTGTGGAGGATCGCTCTGTACGCTTGCAGCCGTAGTTTCTCCCATAGCTCCGTCTGGCCAGTGAGTGCGAGGGATTTTCAGAATCCATTTTGTAGTTGAGTAAGAAGCGGATTTCCTCCAGCATTTCTTTAGAGAGTAGATGCCCTTCATCCACAATCACAACCAGTTTTGGAGGTCCAACTCCACGCATAATTTCAGCATAATTTCAATTTCGTGGTGCAGTAGATTCCTTGCGTCACCTCGGTAGAACCGTGTTTCACACCCAGCTGCTCCAGAAGACCGTTGTAGAAGTGTCTCGGGGTAAGTTTAGATTCAGAAGGTAGAGTACGGTGTAATCTTGCCCATCTAAGACGCTTTTCAGGCGGCGCAGAGCCGTTGTCTTCCCCGTGCCCGCATCCCCAACCACAAGAGCAAAAAGCTGGCGGCTGGCAGCATAGAGCAGACGGTTATAGACTTCTTCGGTATCCTGGTCTTCATAGAGATTGTCAACAGGAATGCCCCGTACAAAAGGGGTATGTGTCATTTCAAAAAATTCCTCGTACATGCTTGTCACCCCTTTTCAATTTCTGTGGTGTAGGAAATCGCCCTCCTGCGCTGCTTGTCTTGGTATGGTTCCGTTATGGCATCAATAGACGGGAATGGTCAACGGGAATACGCTCAATCTCTTTTCGTTTTGGCTTCGGTGCAACTTTTTCGCCAACTACAATCTGCCGCACTTGAAACGGCTCATGGTCTGGTGTCTCAATCGTAAGGATCTCTGTACAGATTGGGTCATAGACTACATCAACCTGCTTGCCGGCAAAAGCAATGCCAAGGTCATATCGTTTTCCGCCAAAACTAATTACACCACTCTTGTCGGCCTTACGGGATTCACAATGCAAAAATGCTCGTGCCATCAGAGCCTTGTCCACAAATCGTGGAGGCATGGAATCGGACTTAAATGCAATTTCTGGCGTTGTGCCAAGAGCACTATGCGGTTTGGAGTGGTAACATTCATGTAGCCATGCTTGGAATTTTGTGTTCAATTCTTGCAGGCTCTCTGGTGGATGTAGACTTACCTCTGCTAAAAGCATCCATCGTTTGGTTAAATCGCTCCTGTTTGCCTTTGCCCTGTGGATTTCTGGGCTTTGCATAGATCAGCCGGATACCAAGCAAATCGCAGGCGCGCTTCATCCAGCGTGTTCGGTACTGCGTCCCATTGTCAAAATAGAGTCTCCGTGGAAGCCCAAATTTCAGCATGGCTTTTTGCAGGGTGTCTTCTACAATACCTTGCTCCATCGTCCCGTAAAACTCACCGTGGAGAATGTATCTGGTAGCATCGTCAATCAGGCAGGAGAGTAGGTCTGTGTCTGTACACCGCCAAGATTGAGCACAAGTCCATATTTAATATCTCCTTGCCACAGGTCATGCCGGTGCAGCCGTTGAAATCGTTGGGAAGCGTACCCTTTGTCATTGTAAAGCTTCATCATTGCGGTGGAATACCCTGCACGGCTCAAAGCATCCTGCAATGTGGTTCGCTTCAGAAATCCGGGAGGAGCCTTCTTCTCCAACTCCAGGATTTTAATAATTGTAGGGATGCTCCTGCTGGGAAGTTCCTGCGTAGCTGGATTGCCTCATCCAGTAGCTCTTGTGGAATTTTGTAGTTACTTTGGCTGCTCCTGCTCTGCGGTTTCAGTGCTTCAAAACCTCCATTCAAATATGCGCAGAGATACCGTTCCAGAGTTCGTTGGGAAATCTGGTTTCGTTCGCATATCTCCTGTCGTAGCTGTTCCACCCGTCTGCTATCCATGTTTTGGGACAGCAGCGGTGCAATCATAGACATTCGCTCCTCTGCAATCTCTGCGGCGAGCTTCCTGTTTTTCATTTCCATGCTGGAATCGCCTCCTGTTTTATTGGCATGACACCAGTATAGCCGGAGGAAAATCCATTGTCATGGCGGAACGGTGCTGTATCCAATTTCCGCTGTTTGCTACCAGCCGGACAAAATGCACCGTCTGCTGGCGCAGAGTGTAGCCGGGGTGAAATGTCATCGGAAGGAGGTTGGCTGCAATCAATCCGGTTGCAATATTTTGGGCATAACAGATGAACCACGCAAGCCAGGATCGGATGCGCAGCCAGGTAGATGTTTCACAGGTATGTCGGGCTTCTGTAGATTCGGCAATCTCACAGAATGCTTCCACTCCATATCGCTTATATGGAATGAGGCTATCCGGTAACTCTCTGTGTGTTTTTCCACAGCACTGGCACTTTAATACTCTGAGATGGTATTTGTGTATGCAGTCTCCATATCGGACTTTCCGCGTACAGGTTCCATGAACTTTAAGTGCTCCTCCACAGATTGGACATAGGCTGCTCTCTTTGCTTAAAATTTTGGTAGTGTCCCCGTTGCAGGACAATTCATACTGTGCTATACTAATCATGGTTTGTGAGAGGGCATTGAGTCGTTGTAATTATTGGAAATGTGCTTGTTTCCAGTGATTGGACTCATTGCTTCCTCTTGCCTCATTTTTTGAGCTGTCATAATAATAGCATATCCAACTAAAAACAAAAGCAAAACCGAAAAATATATGCAAAACACAAAATTTAGGTTGCCATATACGAAATTATTCAGTATAATGAAGATGGTAGCTACCTAACAAGTATCAACGGTTCCAAGAAAGGAGGAAAGTACCATGAAGAAAGTCCTGTCGGCTGTGTTAGCTCTCGCAATGGTGTTCTCTTTGTCCTGCACGGCTTTTGCTGTTGAAGAAGTCCCGTATGAACCGGTAGCCACGGAGGAAACCAATATCGTGCCGAAGTCGAGCCTGTCTCTTTCGTTCACCTCTTTGGGTTCCGGTTCCAGAAAGACTTCCAGCGAAACATACTACATTTCTGGTGAAGATGCTGTACTTACTATCAACTCCTGCACATGGAGTCCCTCTTCTCAGGATGTAAAAATCGGCTGGTATAATGTGGACACCCGGGTAACATACACTGTTACCTATGAAGGTGGAGATATTAACAGCAAGAGAGTCAACTCCAGTGGTGTTCCAGATGGAGATTATAAGGTTTGCATTGTGAATGGCGGAAGTAAGAGCATCACCGGAGCTATGCAGTACGAGGTAAAATAACCATGAAAAAGGGAATTCATCGAGGATTAGGGCTATTGTTAGCAATCGTGGTGGTTGCCATGTTAGCTGCTTGTTCTACTAAGGATTCTGTATCGGAGGTTCCAGACAAGGATGACAGCGATGCCATCGTTCCTCCGGCTTCTGTTCTTCCATTTGCTGATGTGGTGGATTTAAGTGAATACTTTGTAGATGAGCCTGTGGAATTCTCTGAGAGTACGCCAAAGGAGAACTTGTGTGCGTCAATATTGATGAATCTCAATATTCAAAAGCAGACGATACCATTCTGTTGCCCAATGAAAAAACAAAGGCAATGGCCGTTCATTGCACTTGGGCCTCTGCTTCCAGAACAATCTATATTGGATTTATCGATGAGGTGTCTGAAGAGGTGTATACCCTATCTGCCGTTGGTGGTGCTCTTACAGGAACGCTCGATCTGAGTTCCCTTCCAGAAGGTGAATATCGTCCCATCATGTACAGCAGCGACAACCAAAATATCAATGCTGTTATGCTGTATCAATTCCAATAGTCTCAAGTTGAAGAGAGGTGCCGTTCTACCAAGAACGGCACCTCTCTTCCTATGATATAGCGATGCCAAAACAGACCGGCTTCAACGACAGATTAGCTCGGCTGTCGTGACAAAACAATCCGGCTATGCGACAAAACAGACCGGCTATTTCTGGACAAAACAGCTTGGCCTTAACAGTAAAGCAGACTTGTTTGGGAGATCAAATGTGATCCGAATACAGAAGGGAGAAAACAAGTATGGAACTTGGTAGTTGGTCTTTAATTACTGCACCGTCACTGCTGGCACTCATTCCGTTGATCGTTATGATCGTGTTGGTATTCCGTGGAAAGAGCAATGTTTCTGGCATGATGGTTGGCATCATCTTGGGTGCACTGATGATGGGTCAGGATCTTGGTGCGTTGGCGAAGGCGTTTTCTGCATCCCTGGGATCTACCACAGCTCTGATTGGTGTCATTATTATGACGGGAGCTGGCCTGGGTGTTTTGATGACAGAGACTGGCGTGACTCACACGCTGGTCTATTGGATCGTTAAGCGAATCGGTGTCAATACTCCGACAAAAGGCAAGCTGGCATTGGTGGTCTGCTCCATTCTGATCTGCGGCCTGCTGGGTACTTTAGGCGGAGGAAATGCAGTCATTGCCCCCATTATGCTTCCAATTTTGGCGTCTTTGGGTGTTACCCCTACCGTGGTGGCCACGCTCTTCAAGGTGGCCGGTGAGATCGGTCTGATGGTAGGCCCTCTGACCGGTGTGACACTGATCACCATGGAAGTGACTGGCCTGTCTTATGGCCAGCTGATGCTCCAGGCGGTCTTGCCCTTCAGCTGCTTTTGGCTGGTGGGCGCTTGGATCGGATGCAACCGGGCACAGAAGCGTACCCTGGGGAAAGAATCCTATTCCGTGGACGACGACATCAAGCATTTGGATTCTATCGTGATCACACCCAGGCAGAAGAGAACAACGGCCGCGTTCCTGGTGGCCTTCGTGCTGCTGGTGGTGTACGGGATCCTGACAAAGCAGGGCACCTCTTACGCCTTGATCGTGATGATCGCATTGGCGGTTGTGGTGACGCTATTCTCCTGGACGGACATCGATACAGCGGTTTCCTGTGTGACCAAGGGTGTGGCCTCTCAGGCGAATATGTTCCTGATCTTCATTACCATTGATGTTCTGCTGAATCTGGTCACCTTGGGCGGCGGTTTTGATGCGATCTCCAATCTGCTGGGCGGTCTAGCCAAGGGCGGAGGAGCCACCGGTGTGATGCTGGCGGCCTCTATCGTAGGCGGATTTGGCATTGAGGCGGCCGCTGTGGCTGAGATCAAGATCATTGCGGAGATGTTCGGAGGTCTTGCTGCCGAGGTGGGTCTGCCCATGGGGTGCTTTGCGGTGTCCATCCTGGCGGCGACTCGTCTGACTGGATCCATGTATCCCACCACAAATTTTGCTGGCCAGCTGGGTACTGCACAGTGCGAGAATACTAAGGAGGCCCTTCAGGCCTGCTGGGTCAGTGTGGCCTTTGCGTGGGTGTTTGTTGCGGCGTACTCGTTGATTGGCCCCGTGATCCTGTGAGATCGTGACGGGATAGCGTGAAGCATTGGGCGTGTGTCCCTTCTCTGCGGAACGGCAGAGAAGGGACACATCAAGTTTATGGGAGAAGTGAATCCCGCTGCTCTGCTCTTGAAATTTATCCTTCCGCCTGATAAAATAAGGTAAATTTTCTCCGCTTCGGCGGAGGCGCGCAAAGGAGAGCGAACCGCTATGATCCGTTTTAACCATTTTAACTTCAATGTCGTGGACCTGGACCGGAGCCTGACCTTCTACCGGGATGCCCTGGGCCTGGAGCCGGTGCGGCGCAAGACCGCGTCAGATGGCTCCTTCCAGCTGGTGTACCTGGGAGATGGAGAGACCGATTTTCAGCTGGAGCTGACCTGGCTGCGGGATCGGGGCGCAAAGCCCTACGATCTGGGGGAGTGTGAGTTCCACCTGGCTTTTGTCACAGACCAGTACGACGCCCTCTATGCCAAGCACAAGGAGATGGGCTGCGTGTGCTTTGAAAATCCCGCCATGGGGATCTATTTCATCTCCGATCCGGATGGCTACTGGATCGAGATCGTGCCGGTGAAGGACTGATGGCCGGCGGACACAGCGGCAGCTGGCCCGGATTTTTCCGGGTCTTTGCCGTTTTTGCGGCCCTGATGCTGCTCCTGGCCCAGGGCGCCCAGGAGCTGGTCCCTCCCACCAGTGGGGCGTGGCAGGTCCTTTCCGTCTATGAAGGGCTGACCCGCTGGTCCATCCCCGCCCTGTTCCTCCTGTGGGGGATGTCCACTCTGGAGGGCGGCGGCCGGGGCGGGCTGTCCGGCGCTCTGCTGGGGCGGGTCCTGCCTGCCTTCTGTATGCTGGTGTTCTGGGGGGCGGCCTATGCAGTGGCGGCCCATCTGCTGGGCGGCGGGGCGCTGAGCTGGAGCGGGATCGGCTCCGCCCTGCTGTCCGCCGCCCGGGGGGACACCTATTTTCACCTCTGGCCGCTGTACCCCCTGGTGGGCCTGTATCTCATCCAGCCTCTGCTGGCCCGGTTCACCGCCTCCGCCAGCCGGAACGAGGTGCTGTACCTGCTGGGGCTCTCGTTCCTCATGGCCAGCCTGCTGCCCCTGTGGGCCGCCTTCCACCCCAACCACGCCCTTGTGGTCCTGCTGGACCGCTTTCAGATCCACGCTGTACTGGGATGGGTGGGCTATTACCTGGCGGGCTGGTACCTGCACCACTATATGATCGGACGTATCCCGGAGTTTTTGATCTACCTTCTGGGGATCCTTGGCGTGGTCCTCACCCTGGCGGGCCCCAGGCTTATCGGCGGCGGGCGGGAGCTGTGGTACAGCTATACCGCCCCCGGCGTGGCCTGCACCGCCGTGGCGCTGTGCGTCCTGTTCCGCTATGTCCTGGGAGTCAGCGAGGAGCGCTCCCGCCGCAGCGCGGTGTACGCCCTGGGGGAGTGTGTATTCGGCATCTATCTGATCCACCAGCTCTGGGTCCTGGTGTTCCGGTGGTTCGGAGTGTCGCCTCTGGCCTTCGGGGCGGCCCTCTCTGTGCCGGTATTTGCCGGGATCTATTTTCTGCTGTCCCTCCCCTTTGCCTGGCTGATCGCCCGTATTCCGGGGGTGGGCCGGTGGCTGACGGGGTGAACGCCTCCTGTCATATCCCCGCCCCCTGTCCCATACAATGGGAAAAAACAAAGGAGTGGGGTCCATGGGATATGATGAAGGCCGCCTGACGCCGGAGGCGGCGCACCACATACTGCTGGAGGGGCGGGAGCAGCTCACCGTCTCCGGTGTGGAGGAGGTGGAGAGCTTCGACGAGAACACCATCGTGATGGTGACCGCCAAGGGGACGCTGGTGGTGCGGGGAGAGGACCTGCACATTGAAAAGCTGTCCCTGGACGGCGGAGATCTGAAGGTGGAGGGGGCGGTGGACGCCCTCTCCTATGAGGATGACCGCGGAGGACGGGGCGGACTGCTCTCCCGCCTGTTCGGCGGATGACGGTGGACATCGCCGCCCAGCAGGCGGCGCTGCTCCAGGCGGCGGTCCTGGGCCTGGCCGCCGGACTGCTGTACGACCTGTTCCGCATCCTGCGCTGCCGGGTGCGTCTTCCCCTGCTGGGCCCGGCGCTGGACCTGCTGTTCTGGCTGGTGCTGACCGGGGTGCTGTTCCTCTGGTCCCAGTGGGCCTGGGGCGGCCCGGTGCGGCTGTACGGGGTGGTGTTTCTCTTTCTGGGCGGGGTGATCTACTTCCGGCTGTTCAGCCGGTGGATGCTGTTTTTGGGCTACCGTATCGCCGATTTGACCACCTTTTGCTGGGGATTCTGGCCCTTCCGTTGTTTGCACTAAATCGGCTGTTCAAAACTCAAAAACTTGCAAAAATTTCTTCTGGGAAATGGTATAGAATAAATCAGATAACTCAAGAAATGGAGTCCACGGCCCGCCGTCGCGCGGACCGGGAGAGAGGGGGAGGGGCCAATGCGTCTGAAACGAGCCAGTCTGTTGACAAAGCTGGTGATTACGGTGCTTCTGATCTATATGGCCACCTCCCTTCTGGATCTGTGGGGGCAGATCCAGTCTGCCCAGAGTCAGAGAGAGGAGCTGGCCATTCAGGTAGAACAGCAGCGCCTGGCCAATCAGGAGCTGCGGGACGCCATCGAAAACAGCGACGATCCTGACACGCTGGAGCGGGTCGCCCGGGAGAAGGGGTATGTCAAGCAGGGAGAGACTCTGTACATCGACGTGGCGGGCTGACTGCCTCCATTGGGGCTGCGGGGCCCCGGTCCATGCCCGGCATGAGCGGGCGCGGCTTCGAGGGGAAATTTACAAGGAGGATATTTTAGGAGATTATGGAGTTTGGTGTTGGGTCCATTTTGGACGGTAAGGTAACGGGAATCACAAAGTTCGGCGCGTTTGTGGCGCTTCCGGAGGGGCGCTCCGGTCTGGTCCACATTTCGGAGATCGCCTATTCCTATGTCAACGAGGTTTCCGATTACCTCAAGGAGGGGCAGGAGGTCAAGGTCAAGGTCATTGGGATCGATCAGACCAACCGGATCAATTTGTCCATCAAAAAGGTGAACGATCCCCCTCAGCGGCCCCAAGGCGGCTTTCAGGGCAGCCGTCCGCCCCGTCAGGGAGGGGCGCCCCGCTCCGGTGGCGGTCCCCGCACAGGCGGCCCACGTTCCGGCGGATTTGCGCCCCGGCCTGCAGCCAAGGAGCCGGCGGACTTTGAGGACCGTCTCCGCCAGTTCATGCAGGCATCCGACAGCAAGCTCTCTGAGCTCCGTTATCTGGAGAAGAAGGGCGGGAACCGCCGGGGCGGCGGTCGCCGCTCCTGATTGGACGGATCCGTTCCAAGGCCGTGGGGCTCTGCCCCACGGCCTTTATCTCATATAAAAGCGCCCCTTAGGGGCGCACCGCCGCCAGGCCACGGGTGCCTGCGGCGCAGGATACTGGTTGAGCTGCAAGTGCAGAATACCATAAAATAACAGTTGCGTCAACGGAAAGTTTTGTCGGATCCGGCCTTTCCGGGAAAGGAAATGAAATGTTGATTATCAACGGAACAGTCCATACCATGGAGGGCCTCACCATCCCCGGAGGATATGTGGAGATCCGGGGAAACAAGATCGCCGGCTTCGGGCCCATGGAGGAGTGTCCCAAGCAATGGGAGGGAGAGGTGTTCGACGCCCAGGGCGGGCACATCCAGCCCGGCTTTGTGGACGCCCACTGCCATCTGGGGATGTTCGGGGATGCAGTGGGTGTGGAGGGGGACGACGGCAACGAGGCCACCGATCCCTGCACCCCCCATCTGCGGGCGGTGGACGCCATCAACCCCATGGACCGCTGCTTTCAGGAGGCCCGGGAGGCGGGGGTGACCACCGTTCTCACCGGCCCGGGCAGCGCCAACCCCATCAGCGGCCAGTTTGCCGCCATCAAGACCAACGGCCGCTGGGTGGACGCCATGGTGCTTCAGGCGCCGGCTGCCATGAAGCTGGCCCTGGGGGAGAACCCCAAGCTTACCTACCACGAGCGCCGCGAGACCCCCACCACCCGCATGGCCACCGCCGCGGTGATCCGGGAGAATCTGGCCAAGGCGGAGGAGTACCGGGAGAAGCTGGAGCGGGCCCTGGAGGACGAGGAGGAGGAGAAGCCCGACTATGACGCCAAGCTGGAGGCGCTGCTCCCTGTCCTTCGGGGGGAACTTCCCGTCCACATCCACGCCCACCGGGCGGATGACATCGTCACCGGGATACGGATCTGCAAGGAGTTTCACCTGCGCTATGTGATCGTCCACGGCACAGAGGGGCACCTGATCCCGGATCTTCTGGCGGAGGAGGGGGCGGGAGTCATCACCGGCCCCTGTTTGGGGGACCGCTCCAAGCCGGAGCTGGCCAACCAGTCCCTGGAGACCCCCGCCATTCTCCAGCGCCACGGCGTCAAAACGGCCATCTGCACCGACCATCCGGAGACCCCCATCCAGTACCTCCCCCTGTGTGCCGCTATGGCCGTCCGGGGTGGGATGGACCCGGAGAGCGCGCTGGCCTGCATCACCATCCGGGCCGCGGAGCTGGCCGGGGTGGCCCACAGGGTGGGGTCCCTGGCCCCGGGGAAGGACGCGGACCTCACCGTCACCAGCAGCCACCCCCTGAACTGGCTGAGCCGGGTCCAGCTTGTGGTCATGGACGGCAAGGTGGTCGTCAGCAGTCTGTAACAGAAGATACCCCACTGTTCATAAAATTTTCACAAAAAACAGTGGAAATTTTCAAGAGTTGTGGTATAATAAGACCATCGGAGGGGGACGGCCTCTCCCTGATGTGTTCGGCTCCCTCCCACTCATGCCCCCTCGGGGGCGAAAGGAGCGACAGTTATGAAGTTTGTGTTTACAGACAAAAAGGTGAGCCTGCCCAACTACATCCACAGCTATGCGGAGAAGAAGGTTGGCAAGTTAGACCGTTTCTTTAAGGAGGACGCCACCGCTGCGCTCACCTTTAGTATAGAAAAGGACCGGAACCAGGTGGAGGTCACCATCCGGTCCAGCGGCACCATCTTCCGCGTCTCTGAGAGCACCGCCGATATGCGCGCCTCCATCGATGCCGCCGTGGCCTCTCTGGAGCGTCAGATTCGCAAGAATAAGACCCGCCTGGAGAAGCGGCTGCGCCAGGGCGCTTTCGAGCGCACGGTGGACGCCGCCGCGGAGATCTCCTCCTTCGTCCCCGACGAGCCGGAGGAGGGGGAGTACAAGGTGGTCCGCACCAAGACCTTTGCCATCAAGCCCATGACCCGGGACGAGGCCATTCTCCAGATGAACCTGCTGAACCACAGCTTCTTCGCCTTTAAGAACGAGGACGCCGGTGGCGCCTTTGCCGTGGTCTACCGCCGCAACGACGGCGGCTATGGCCTGATCGAGGATGAGACTTGAACTGCATCGTAATAGAATAAGAACGGAGCCGGCCCCGGTTCCTGTTATATGGGATGATTTGGTCATAACTCACTGCCCGCTGACAGAACTCTCCTCATAGCGGGAGAGGAACTGCCGGGTGCGCTCCTCCCGGGATGCTCGATGACCTGGCGGGCGTCTCCCTGCTCCACGATGATGCCGCCGTCCATGAAGATGACCTGATCGGCCACATCCCGGGCGAAGGCCATCTCGTGGGTGACAATGATCATGGTGGTCTTTGCTCCGCCAGACCCCGGATGACCTTGAGCACCTCGCCGGTGAGCTCCGGGTCCAGGGCGGAGGTGGGCTCATCAAAGCAAAGGATGTCCGGGGACAGGGCCAGGGCCCGGGCGATGGCGACCCGCTGCTGCTGGCCGCCGGAGAGCTGGTGGGGGTAGTGTCCCGCCCGCTCTGCCAGCCCCATTTTGGACAGCAGCGCGCGCCCCTCCGCCTCGATCTCCTCCAGGATCGCCTTTTTGTTCTGCTTGAAATCGGGCCGCTCCTGGGCCAGAAGCTCCTTGGCCAGGGTGACATTTTTCAGCGCCGTGTACTGGGGGAACAGGTTGAAGGACTGGAACACCATGCCAAAGTGGAGACGCTTTTTGCGGATCTCGCTCTCCCGCTGGGTTGCGGGGTCGCCCGCGTCAAAGAGGACCTTGTCCCGGACCAGGATCCGGCCCCGGTCGGGGGTCTCCAAAAAGTTTAGGCAGCGCAGCAGCGTCGTCTTTCCGCTGCCGGAGGAGCCGATGATGGCCAGGGCCTGCCCCTGCTCCAGCTCAAAGCTGATGTCCTCCAGCACCCGGGTGTCGCCGAAATGCTTCTCAATGTGTTGGACCTGTAAAATAGACATTTCGCCGCCTCCTTATTTGAAGTAGCTCAGCTTCCGCTCGACCCACCCCAGGGCAAGGGTGAGCGCGCCGCTGAACAGTAAGTAGAACACCATGCAGTAGAAGAGGGGCCAGATCATACCCTTTTTGATAAAGGACTCGCCCACCCAGATGATCTCATACACGGAGATGACCCGGACCAGGGAGGTGTCCTTCACCAGGGTGATGAACTCGTTGCCCATGGGGGGAACGATGCGCTTGACCACCTGGAGCAGAGTGACCTTGAAGAAGATCTGGCTTTTGGTCATGCCAAGCACCTGGCCGGCCTCCTGCTGGCCCTTGGGTACACCCTGGATGCCGCCCCGGTAGATCTCGGAGAAATAGCAGGCGTAGTTGATCACAAAGGTCACCAGGGCCGCGGTGAAGCGGGGCAGGGCCTTCCAGCCGAACAGCAGGCCGGGGCCGTAAAACACGATGAGGATCTGGAGCATCAGCGGGGAACCCCGGATGATCCACACAAAGGTCTTGGTCAGCCACCGGAGGGGGGAGAAACGGCTCATGGACCCAAAGGAGATGATCAGGCCCAGAGGCAGGGCAAAGAGCAGCGTCAGAACGAACATCTGCAGTGTGGTCACCGAGCCCTCCAGCATGGCGACATTTACGTCCCAGAATGAATACATCGCAGGTTCACCTCAACGGAAATTTTGGTCAGTGCAGGGCAGAGGGCGCTTCCGGCCCTCTGCCCTGTCAGAAATGGAATGGGATTTGGTGCGGGAGATCACTTCTCGATCACGGACTCCTGGACGCCGTAGGTCTTGGCAGTCTCCATCACAGTACCGGCGTCATAGGCCTCTTTCCAGAAGTTGTTGAAGGCCTCTGCCAGGTCGGAGCCCTTGCGGAAGCCCACGCCGTACTCCTCGCTGTTGAGCTGCACCGTATAGGTCAGGTCGGGATAGCTGGTGCCCTCGCCGATCATGGCGCCCGCCATGAGCAGATCGATGATGGCGGCGTCAGAGGTGCCGGAGGCGACCTCCATCAGGGCCTTGGCCTGGGTGTCCATGGCCACATAGTCCAGGCCGGCGGCCTCGGCCTGCTCCATGCCGGCGGAGCCGTTCTCCACCGCGAAGCTCAACCCGGACAGGCTCTCCACGGTCTGATACTGGTCGGCCACGTCGGCGGCCAGAACCACAACCTGGCCATTCAGGCAGTAGGGCTCGGAGGTGGCCATCAGGGCCTTGACGTCGTCTGTGAGGGTCATGCCGTTCCACACGGCGTCCACGCCCTTGTTCTCCAGCTCCAGGGCCTTGTTGTCCCAGTTGATCTCCAGGAACTCGACCTCCACGCCCAAGCTCTCGGCAAAGGCCTTGGCCATGTCGGCGTCAAAGCCGATCCACTCGTCGCTGCCCTCCGCCTTGTAGTCCATGGGGGCGAAGTCGGTCATGCCGACGACCAGGGTCCCCTTTTCCTTCACATAGTCCACATCGCTGGCGGCCGCCTGGCTGCCGGAGGCGGAAGAACCGGAAGTCCCGGCAGAAGAGCCGGAAGTGCTGGCGCTGCCCTTGGGGCCGCAGGCGGCCAGAGACAGGCACATGGAGAGGGCAAGCATCGTTGCAAACATCTTTTTCATCATTCAGTTACCTCCATTCCGGCGGCACGGCCATCCAAACCGCACCCCCTGGTACTTTCATATTTTAGCACGCTAATGTAATATTGTAAAGAAATATTTTTCTCTCCCTTACATTTTTCTATTTTTACTAAATCAGAAGGTCTATTTTTGTGGGAACAGCTGAAAAAGACGGGGCGCATCCCACGAGTGAGGCAACTCCCCTATTTTAACAGAAAGAGCCGGGTATTGCCACCCCCTGGGGAAGGAAAACTGTCACGGGCGCCGGCGTCTGCTCCGGCTCCAACTGACAGCGCTCCCTCCCATGGGGGATGGAATACCCGGCTGCGGCTACCTACTCAGAAAAGGCCAAATGCGTTGGGACAGGTTACTTCAGGCCGTTCTCGTAGGACTCGATCATCTTCTTGACCATCTGGCCGCCCACAGAGCCGGCCTGCTTGCTGGTCAGGTCACCGTTGTAGCCCTGCTTCAGGTTGACGCCCACCTCATTGGCGGCCTCCATCTTGAACTTGTTCATGGCCTCGCGGGCGCTGGGCACGACCAGCTTGTTGCTGCTATTGCTGTTACTGGACATTTTGTTGTCTCTCCTTTTTGTTTTGTTTTTTTCTGTTTCTTTGGATGATCGTCTTGGATGGAACATCCGCAGCTATCTTGCGTCCGGGCGGAGCCTTCTATACCCGGGGCGGATTTCCTGTTTCCGTTATTTTTCCATGTGCTTCCACTGGCTGGTTCAAGGGGATAGCTGCAATTCGGGGTTGCAATTTGGGCGGATCTGAGTATAATAGGGATTGGACAACTGAATGAACGGTCTTCAGGGCGGGGTGTGATTCCCCACTGGCGGTATAGTCCGCGACCGGGCGCGATTTCAGCAAGTTGATATTGTGCCCGCTGACCCGGTGAAACTCCGGGACCAACGGTAATAGTCCGGATGGAAGAAGATGTGTGAAAACAATGGAACGGCTGCGGGACCCGCAGGCGTTCAGCGCACCTCCTTATTGTTTTGCACCTGGAAGACTTGTACTTTCTGGTGTACCAAAACAAAAGGAGTGTTTTTTATGTCTATGTCAAATTCCCCTGCCGTCCGCTCGAAGGCCCGCAGCGCCTGGGACACCAAAACTCTGGTCAGTATGGCCATGCTCACCGGGATCGCCTATATCGTGATGCTGGTGTCCAAGCTGATGCCCAGCGTGATGTTCCTGGACTTTGATTTCAAGGATGTGGTGATCTGCATCGGCGGCTTTACCTTCGGCCCCCTGGCTGCCGCGGTCATCTCCATTCTGGTGGCATTTATTGAGATGATCACCATCAGCACCACCGGCCCCATCGGCTTCATTATGAACGCCCTGGCCACCTGCGCCTTCTGCTGCACCGCCTCCTACCTCTACAAAAAAATGCACACCAAGAAGGGTGCGGTGCTGGGTCTGGCCTGCGGCGTGGTGTGCTTGGTGGCAGTGATGCTGCTGTGGAACTACCTCATTACCCCCCTGTACATGACCAACTTCTCCCGGGCGGATGTGGCTGCCCTTCTGCCCACCCTGTTTCTCCCCTTCAACCTGGCTAAGGGAGGGATGAACATGGCGGCCACCCTGCTGCTCTATCCTCCGGTGGTGGGCGCGCTGCGCCGGGCCGGCGTAGTGCCTCCCTCTCAGAGCGGGCAGGGCAAGACCCTCAACGCCGGGTTTCTGCTGTTTGCCCTGGCGCTGCTGGCCACCTTTGTGGCCTTCGCGCTGGTGCTGGCCGGGGTCATTTGAATTGGAATAAATTAAGATGGTGAAACGAACAGATAGCCGCCGGCTCAGCCGGCGGCTATCTGTTTTCGTTCAGAGCATCTGCGTCGATCCAGACAATATCCGGGGGCGGAAGCTCCAGGCCGCAGGCGGCTCCCACCCAGCCGTCGCCGAAGTAGAAGCGGAGGAACCGCCCCTGGGAGAGGTAGACCTCCCCTGGGTCGAAGGGGGCGCCCGGCGGGGGCAGCGGGACAGCTAGCCGGGCAGGGGGATAGGGCAGGCCGCCGCCGCTCTGCTTGCCCAGGCACTCCTTGGCGGCCCACAGGGCGGCAAATTCCTCCGGGCGGTCCTGACGGGAGCGCAGCCAGGCCCGCTCCCCGGGGGTGCAGGACCGGTCCATCAGGCTGTCCCGCCAGGCGGGGCGGACCACCTGGATGTCCACCCCCACAGGGCGGTCTGAGAGGGCGCACAGGGCCAGGGTACCGCTGTGGGACAGATTGAATTGACGGCGGGGGAGATGGGAAAAATAGGGCTTGCCCCGCTCCCACAGGGTCAGCTCCGGCAGGGGGGCCAGCCCCCAGTGCCGCCGGACTGACCAGGCCAGCAGCTGCCGGGCCTGGTCCCGGTGGGTGAGCTCCCGGAGACCGAACAGGACCATACGCATCCTCCTCTCTGATCTGTGCATCCAGTATAGCAGAGGCGGAACGGAAAGGGAAGGGGTCAAAGGGGATGGGAGATCCAGGTACGGACGCCGGACAGGTCCCAAAAGAGGGGGGCGTCCGGGGGATACAGGGTGAACACTGCCAGCAGGAGGCCCAGGCCTGCGGCGGCGGCCAGAGGGAGTTGCCACCGCAGGCCGCGGAACGGCCCGGAGAAGCGCAGAGGCAGTCCGAAGCCCAGCAGCAGGGTCAGGAGGTAGAGGGCCAGATCAAAGGTCAGGCTTTCGCCCCCCAGAGCGATGTGGTAGACATAGCCCAGGGAGAGCAGCAGTCCGCACATCAGCAGAAGGGACAGCAGCCAGGCGCGCAGGGCGGTGGGGCGGCCCCGGCAGATCCAAAGCGCGGCGGCCAGATAGGGCCAGAAGAGGAGTTTGATATGCTCCCACAGGCTCTCCCGCACGGGGGAGAACAGGGCGGTGAGGGCGTTGGGGCAGAGCCTGTACAGGGCGTGCAGGCCCATCCCGGCCAGCAGCGTCAGGCAGAAAACCGGGATCAGCTGCTTTTTTTCATATACCATTTCATATCCACACCTTTCCGGCTGGGCCGGAGGTCTGTCCAGCCTGTTCCACTGTATGCCGGGTCTGTCCAGGTCATGCGGCGCGCATGATTTTTTCGGAATTGGGCATACTGGAGAGCATCACTCCGCCTGAGGCGGGAATGGGGGAACCGGAAATGGATCTGAGTAATCAGGAGTATGACGCACTGGTGCGCAGCAAGGCGAAGCCCTCTCCTCTGTGGAAGGACCTGGCGTGGGCCTTTTGCGTGGGGGGTGGGATCTGCGTTGTGGGGCAGGGGCTGATGGAGTGGTACCAGAGCCTGGGATTAGAGCAGGAGCAGGCAGGGACCGCTGTCTCAGTGACGCTGGTCCTGGCGGCGGCGCTGCTCACCGGCCTGGGGCTGTTTGACAAGGTGGCCAAGCGGGCGGGGGCAGGCACGCTGGTGCCCATCACTGGCTTTGCAAACGCTATGGTCTCGCCGGCGCTGGAATTCAAAAGCGAGGATTGACCTATAATAGACATACAGTCGGTTCTATGGAGTGAGTATGCTGATTTAGTCCAAAATCAAAGCTTCCTCCCGACTTATCATTTGCACGCATTCACCTTAAATGGTGGGTGCGTGCTTTTTTTGTTTTCAATGCATTTTCATAATACCTCATCAGCCTATTTTAGTCGATGGGGAAATTTTTCTTTTTTGAAGGGTGGTCAAAAGGGGTGCCATTTCTACATTCATTACGAGAGGTGCATTCGAGGTGTTTTATGACTTGCCGACCGCAGACTCTCAACCTGTTACCACAGCACTGTACCTTGAAAACCGAATACGATTCCAAGACATCACCGTGTTCGAGCCACTATGAGCAAGTGAAAGGGGCCTGGTCAAGCTCCATTGCGACGACAGCACGGGAAAATAATGGTACACTCGTCCGGCTAGGTCTCAAACCGAGGGACGACGCACCCACAAGCATGGGCCGAGGCTGAAATGCCTGTGTCCCCCTGACCAGGGGACTTGGAATCGACTCTATTTACAACTCTGTCAGGAAGGAGGTGTATGAGATGAGCTGCACACAAAAACAACAGTTGGTGTGCTTTCCGAAGGTAAGAGTTTATAAGCCGTGGTTCCGACACTTCAATGATCACAAGGATTTCCGGAACGAAGGAACTGTCCATCTATTCAGTCTCATGGCGCTCTTCAGCTACGCTAATTTTCGATCCAATGAACGCGTGATCAATGGCGACCGATATATGGAGGCACCGGGTCAGTGGATCTGCAAACTCGGTGCATTGCCCAGAATCCTTCGAGTCCACTCCAAGACTCAGGCGCTTGAGCTGATGGAGTGCTTCCAGAATCATGGATTCCTTACCTTTGAGATCTTGGATGAGGAAAAGGAAATACTCCGCTTCACGATTGCCGATTGGAAAGAGCACTGCACACACCTACAGTATAACTATTACAGCTATAAAGGATCGGGATTCTTTTTCTTCCCGCTGCCTGTCGGCAGACTGCTTCTGAAGACTGCACGAAAGGAAGTCGGAATTGTATTCAGTGAATTGGACGCCATCATGGATATGTGGCTCCACACAATCCTGAATGACCCCAAAGTGCGAGGATCTGAGTATATGCCGGTTGTCTATTACTCCAATATGCGAGGTATGCCGCTGCTCTCATATACTTACCTTGCTCGTCGTTGGGGCTGGTCAAAGTCCCGAGTCGGACGCTTTATGTTGAAGGCCGGCGAATATGGAATTATCAGCCGTGTGAGTTTTTCCAGCTCACGCGGCTTTGTCATTTCAATGTGCCGCTATCGTGAGATGATCTACGGTGAAGGCTGTGAGGAACTCGAACTAAGCAGGATTGGCGAGATCATTGGTATTGCTAAGGCGATTGATGTGGTGGAAGCAGACGACAGCAAACTCGATATCAGCGTCGAGTCTCGCGTCCCGCCAGAGAAAACAATAGGTAAAGCCAGAAAGTCCTTGAAAATACAGGTGTTTCTGGTGGTTCGCTCCTCTTTTTTTGCTCGGCAGATTCCATTAGTCTTCTACAGTTCTTTAGACTGGGAGATGTTTGAACAGGAGAAGAGTAGTCGTGACCCGCCCAAAGAATCCACACCCGGAAAGGAGATGAAATCATGACCTCTGACAGCACACCCGTCTTTGCGCTTGAGAAGGAAGCGTTGAAGACTGAGATTGAGACTGGCCTTCAGGTTGGCGTAGATCATCTGGAGGACAAGCCGATGAAACGCAAGCCGGTGGAAAAGTATCACAACACCAGGTACTTGCTCAAGCAATACCGCAAGGTGGCCTATGCGATCCAGATCTCGGAGTCTGACATGAATGTCAGGATGGAGATGGAACATGGAACCCGGCTTTCCACACTGGAGGTCAATGCAGAGCTTGCTGGGGTTGATTTATCCGGCTCAAAGCTTGAAGGATACGCACGCACGGTCATACGGAGCAAGAATATGCTTCAGATCATCAAAAACGCGCTGAACACGGTAAGGCTGGATCCGGATCATGGGGAGTTGATGTACCAGATCCTCTATCTCACCTACTTCTCGGAGAGGAAGCTGGCCAACCGTGAAGCAATCCTTGCAGAGCTCGAGCGAATAGGTTTCCAAATGTCGATGGTGACTTATCACAGTTACCTCAATATGGCGATCAAAGCCATAGACCGCATTTTATGGGGTTATACGGCTCGTGATTGTATGGAAATCATCAAGCAATTTCTGCCCTGAACTAAAATTGAACTATTTCCGAACTGTATTTGAAGTCCTGCTTAATTGCATCTGTATTCCATAAATGCTAAGATGATAGCGTCGAAAAGTTTCATCGATGGACGGCCTCTGCTCTGCCGGGGCATTTTCATGCATAAGCCAGGAGTTTGGGTCGCACTGCCCAAGCCCCTGGCTTTTTTCGGCTCTAGTTGAAAGGAGGACTTCCCAGTATGAATCAGAACAAACCTGCCGTCGTCAAGAAGCTGCAGGAGCGATTCAGAAATGTAAGCGTTGGTCGTGGACTGTATATGGCATTTGTGATGCCTACGATGCTGAGCATGTTTTCCACTCGTGCTTTCGCCGCGGATACCATTTGGACGAAGGCGAGTGCGATCATGCAGGATGTGTATAAGCAAATCCTCAGTATCAGCACTATTGCCGCAGTTGTTACGGCTGCCGTTGCGCTTCTTCTGATGAACTTCTCCAGATCCGGACGGACGGTTGACGAGTCCCGTGCCTGGTTGAAGCGGATCATCATTACTTGGGCTATCCTGAATAGCCTTGGCTTTATCATGGCCTATGTGACGCCTTTCTTCGCCGGTGGCACTTGGACGCCTTAAAGGAGAAACAAAACATGAAAAAAAGCATCATCTGCTTGGTATTCGGTATCGTCGCTGGTATCGCCATGTGCTTGACAGCGGCTTACTTCCTGCCTGAGAGCAGCTTCGACGACGAGTTGGGCTGCTTCTGATCTGACGCAGGAGGTGTTACATGGGTATCTTAGACAGCATTGTTGAGTGGATTGCCACGCAGATCATGAACCTGCTGGACCTGGTCACAGGATCCGTTCTTGGAGCGCTGGGTTGTGACATGAGCACTTTCTTGCGTTACTTTCCAGCCGCTGAGACACTCTACGAAGTCTTTGTAGCGATTGCTGTTGGCTTTATCCTTTTGAACCTCGTGTGGCAGCTCTTCAAAAACTTCGGGCTTGGTGTGGGCCTTAGTGCGGAGGACCCTACCAAGCTCGCTATCAAGTCTATCCTCTTCGTTTTTCTGGCACTGTTTGCCGATCAGATCATGGTGCTCATCCTGGGAATCGCCGGCACACCATATGGCTGGGTTGTCGATACAGCACTACCTCCCATTGAGTTTTCCAACTTCGGTAGCGTGCTCACAGTGATAGTCGGATGCCTCGCCTCCGGATCCGTGAGCCTTATTGTTTTGATCCTTGTGATCATCATTGCCTGGAACTATATCAAGCTCCTGTTTGAGGCAGCGGAACGATATATCCTTGTTGGAGTTCTGATCTATACGGCGCCCATTGCGTTTGCGACAGGAGCGTCAGAAAGCACATCTAATGTATTCAGCGCGTGGTGCCGAATGCTTGGTGGTCAGCTTTTCCTTTTGATCATGAATGCATGGTGCCTGCGCCTGTTCACAAGCATGGTTGGCAACTTCCTTGCCAATCCGCTGTCCATATGAGGAGGTAGACATGAAGCGAAAACGCATATTTACAATCCTTGTGCTCGTGCTGCTCACCTGTGCTCTGTCCACAACTGCTTTTGCCATCGATGAGAGTGAAGTGGAAAGTGCCATTGCAGCGTCCAGTCAAGAAGAAGTTGCCGGCAATATCTTCATCTGGTTCCTGTGTGCCATTGGGTTCCTCAAAGTGAGTCAGAAGATCGATAGCTTCATGGCTTCCCTAGGAGTCAATGTTGGCAGGACAGGAGGAAGTATGCTGGCAGAACTCATGGTAGCCGGCCGTGGTATCGCCACTGCTGCAGGTGCATTTGGAAGCACGGTTTCTAATCGTCACTCCTCGCACGGTACACACAATGGTGGTCAGGCAGCCGGCGCAGCATTTACCGGTGGCGGAAACGGCCTTGTCGGGGTCACCAAACGAGCTGTGGGTAATGCTGCAGCATCAAGTGCAACAGGTACCGGATCTGGTCTTAGCAGCATCATTGGTGGTGCTATGTTCGGCTCCAGCTTAGCAAGCGGGGGCAAGTTCGCAACTAGTGTGATCGGAGCTGTTGCAAAGGGAGATATATCCTCTGTCGGTTCGATCACCGGAGAACAGGCGTCGGAAGCATTGACCAGTTATCTTGGCTACTCAAGTGCTGCGGCGAGTGAGATACAAACGGATGATCCGGTCACAATTCCCACGGCGCCTACCCCAATGAACGGCGAAGATGTTGTCACCCTCGATGGAGGATCAGCAGCCGGTGTTATCCCACCCGAAACTCAACCGTGGGCGGCGCCCAGTGCCCCCAACCCGGTGGTTCCCTCTCCTGTGGGAGCAAAACCAGTTTCTGAAGGAAGCGCATTGACCGGCGTGATCACAACTGCTACGCACACAGCTTCGACCACCCCCACGGCCCCATCTCCCGGCACTGTCCGCGAGGGGGCTGGTGTTCCCAGTTCGCCTCCCACATTCCGCAATGTCGAAATTGGCGGAGGCCGCATCACAGGACACGAAGTTGCTCCTGATGGTCAGTCTGAACGGGAGTTCGCTATGTATAGCACTGAGCAGTATATGGCTCCTACCGGCCCCTACGATACCGTAGAGACGATAGATGGCTCTTCCTGGTACAGGCAATATGCACAGCCGACTGTCGAGAAGACTCCCTATAAGGATGGCGACGATAAGATTCGGTATGAGGAGCGCATTGTTCCTCAAATGCCGCCCGTACCCAAGAGAAAGGACAAAGTCTAATGAGTGAAGAGAACAGACAGCAACAGTCATCTGCTGAATCCACAGTAGCTGGCGCTGCGAAAACCGGTAAAGCCATTGCCAGCATCGCAAAGGGTGCCGCAACTGGTGGCGCTCATGGGGCGGCCGTTGAGGCCGCAAAATCCTCAAGGAAGTGGACCATTCCCATCGTAGCCGTCATCTTGCTTCCGGTTTTGATTATTGCCATGCTGCCCTCGGTGATATTCGGATCCCTGTTTGGCGATGGCACTGATACTCCTAACGGGATTTCCGATGATACGGTGCTGGTGCAGAACTTGGCGGATATCAACAGTGGTATCAGCATGATCCTCTCTGCGGGACTCGATGATGTGCTGGCACGGATCGACAGTGATTTCGCTGCTTCCGGCTGCGACGGTAAGGAAGTCAATAATCCGTTCGGTTCCGATGTGGTGTTTAACGCCAATGCAATCGTTTCCCAGTACTGTGCCTATAAGGACACTGACGCGACCTCCATTTCCAAGGATGATATGGAGAGCCTGCTTGCAGCAAACAAGGACAAACTCTATTCGTTCACCTATACAGACGAGGTGAGAGAAGTCCCCTCTGAGCCTGAAGCAGAAAGCACGGAAACGGTTGCACCTGACACCACAACCGAGGAACCTCCCGAGCCGACTTATGAGACCATCCGAGTCTACACCATCTCATACAATGGCGAGGCTTATTTTGCCGATCAGGTCTTCCACCTGTCAGACGACCAAAAGCTACTGGCAAGCCAGTATGCGCAAAACCTCACCGTTCTGTTGGGCGATGGTGTTTACCAGGGCCTGAGTGAAACCGAATTCTCTGCCTTGGGACTTTCCTATGACGGAGTCATTTTCTCAGATGGTGAGACGCAGGTGGTCTACTACAACCAGTTGGACGAACGCTGGAAGTACGAACTGTACGGCACAGACACCATTGGCGGTTACGCCTGTGGGCCTACCGCTATGTCCATCGTTGTATCCAGCCTGACATCCGAAACTGTCGATCCTCCTCACATGGCACAATGGGCCTATGAGAACGGCTATTGGTGTAGTGGAAACGGCTCGTACCACTCTTTAATTCCCGGTGCTGCTGAGGCTTGGGGATTGAGTGTAGAGGGCTGTACGGCAACAGAGCCCCAGCGCATCGTTGATGCCCTAGCTGATGGAAAGCTCGTGGTCGCCATCATGACAAAGGGACACTTCACTTCCAGCGGCCACTTCATTGTGCTGCGCGGTTGCACAGCTGACGGAAAGATACTCGTCGCAGATCCTTCCAGTTATAAGCGCTCCGAGAAGAGTTGGGATATGTCCATTATCCTCAACGAAGCTAGTAAGCGCGCTGGATCCGGTGGGCCGTTTTGGATCATCGGTAACTGACAACAGAATAGAGGCCAAATATGAGCAAACCGAATGAAGATCGGGATGTCTACTATATCCCACCAAACTTTCTCACAAGTGGGCGCTTATTTGGCGGCATGATTCGAGCACGCAATGCGATTGAAGCTTGCGTGCTCGTCTTATTAACAGGTGTCCCCATTATCAAGTTGCCCTTTTCCCTTACTACACGGATTATCATTTTGTGCCTGGTGTCTCTGCCACTTGGAATCTTTGGTGTGATTGGATTTGAAGGTGATTCGCTTTCTGAGTTCGCTGTTAACTGGGTGCGTTGGCTCATCCATCGCAGGACACTGTACCGATCAGACACTCCGGTTCCAGAGGCACCTGAAAAACCAATGAAGGCTGTGTCGGGAATGTCGGCACCTAAGCCGCCCGAGCAGTTAGGGATCAAGATCAAGGAGAAACCCAAGAAGCGGAAAAAGCGCAAACCTGTGAAGAAACCCCATAAAGCAAGCAAGCACAAATCATCAGTTGCAAAGAAAAAGCAGCCCCTCCACGCAGAGGACTTCATCCCGGTCAGAGATATCCGAAACGGCATTATCGAGACTACAGATGGTCGCTATCTCCGTGTGATTGAGGTGGAGCCGATCAACTTCTTGCTCCGTAACATTTCCGAGCAGAAGAACATCGTCGCCAGCTTCGCAAGTTGGATGAAGATTTCTCCTGTAAAGTTCCAAATCAAAGTGCTGACAAAAAAGGCCGATATCGGCAAGCACCTCAATACCATTGAGCGTGAAATGGAGGCAGAGGATAATCCCAAGTGCCGGGATCTCCAACTGGACTACTACCATCTAATCCAGACGATCGGTTCCCGTGAGGCCATCACGCGACGCTTCCTCGTCATCTTTGAGTATGAGGCAGTCACCAATCGTAAGCCGGAATACGCAGAGATTGTATCTGCACTGGAGACCGCTGTTCAAACAGCGCGTCAGTACTTTCTGCACTGTGACAATGCCGTTGTCGCTCATGAGGATGAGAACATCTTCCTTATGGAAGTCCTCTACACCATTTTCAATCGTGCCACCTGCGAAGTAAAGCCCGTTGAGAAGCGGGTCCGTGAACTGCAGGCAGCGCGGAAGGACACCGACATTTCGGTTCCTGTACCACTCAAAAGTGCGCTGGCACCTGAGTCCATTGACCTGACCCATGGGTCCTATGTCGTCATGGATGGTGTCTATCATGCATATCTGATCGTACCCTCTGACGGGTATAACCCGCGAGTGGTCGCCGGTTGGACGAGCATTCTCGTCAATGCGGGCGAAGGCATCGATGTGGACTTTTTCTTTTCCCGCGAACCAAAAGAGCGCATCCAGGCTAAGCTGGGTCAGCAGATCCGAATTAACCGCAGCCGACTCAAGGATACATCGGACACGAATACGGACTTCGATGATTTCGAAAGCGCCATTCGATCCGGATACTTCCTGAAGGAAGGTCTTGCGAACTACGAGGACTTCTACTACTGCAACACCCTGGTCACGGTTACTGCAGATACTCTGGAAAACCTGGAGTGGCGCATCTCTGAAGTGCGTCGCCTTATGATCTCACAGGATATGGACATTCGTATCTGCCGCTTCAGGCAGGAACAGGCGCTTCTCTCGATCCTTCCGTTCTGTAAGCTGGATAAGAAGTTGTTCGAGGCCAGCAAGCGCAATATGCTGACATCCTCTGCGGCCAGTTGCTATCCCTTCACCTCGTTTGAGATGAGTGACGAGAATGGCATCTTGCTCGGTGTTAATCAGCATAACAACAGCCTGGTCATCGTGGATATCTTCAATAGCCGGGTTTACAAAAACGCCAATATGGTACTTCTTGGAACAAGCGGCGCAGGTAAGACCTTCACGCTCCAGCTGATCGCTTTGCGCATGAGGCGTAAAAGCACGCAGGTATTCATTATCGCTCCTCTGAAGGGACATGAGTTCCTGCGCGCATGCAACAATATCGGAGGTGAGTTTATCTCCATAAGCCCTGCCTCCAAGCAGTGCATCAATGTTGTGAGATCCGTAAAAGACTTGAGCGCCAATCAGCTGATAGATGGCGTTGTCAATGAGAACTCCATTCTGGCAAAAGATCCAACAGCTGCATCTTCTTCTCTCTGTTGATCCCCGATATCAACCATGAAGAGCGTCAGCTTCTGGATGAGGCTCTGATTCGAACCTATGCAAAAAAAGGAATCACTCACAACAACGAGTCGCTGATCGACCCAGACCACCCGGATCGGTATCGCGAGATGCCCCTGCTGGGAGATGTCTATGAGATCCTTATGGAGTCTCCGGAAACGAAGCGCATGGGCAACATTCTCAATCGTCTTGTCAACGGCTCTGCGAAGACCTTCAACCAACACACCAATGTCCAACTTGATAACCTCTATACCGTACTGGACATCTCTGAGCTTACAGGCGAGCTGCTCCCTGTGGGCATGTTCGTTGCTCTGGACTATGTTTGGGATAAGGCAAAGGAGGATCGCACCAAGGAGAAAGCCATCTTCATTGATGAGGCGTGGGAGCTGATCGGAGACGACGATACCAGTAACCCGAATAATGCAAAGGCGCTGGCCGGAGAATGGGTCCAAGAAATCTTCAAAATCATCCGTGGCTATGGCGGCGCAGCTGTTGCAGCTACGCAGGATATCGGCGACCTTGACAGGAGCCGATTTGGCAAAGGCATCCTGAATGTTGCCAAGACGAAGATCATTTTGAATCTGGAGGACGATGAAGCCCGAAGAGTGCAGAGCATCCTCCACCTGTCGGATGCTGAGATCATGTCGATTACCCGTTTTGAGCGCGGCCAGGGCCTAATCTCAACAAACTCCAACCACATCACTGTTTCCTTCAAAGCTTCCCCTCTGGAGAAGCAGTTGATCACTACAGACCGCATGGAGCTCAATCAAATCCTCCAGGAAAAGATGGCTCAAAATGCGCATAATGCTGACTTATGAAAACACACCACGAATGTCGTTTACATTAGCTCTACATTATGCGTAACAGCAAAGATCTTTTACACTATGCGGTTTCCTAAGTCTACACAAAGGAGAGCAAAATGAAGTTTGCATATGCTGCCCGAGATCGAGAAGTGGCCTTTATCATTCGGCTGCTGACCATCTTCGGGGTCGTTGAACAGCGACAAATGCGGTTGCTCTTCAATCATTTGAGCAATCGTTCCTATGGCCAGATCCTCGCACGACTCCGGCGAGAGGGTCTGGCCTACTTTTCGCCGGACGGCCAATTCCTTGCCACAAGTAGGTACTCGCTGGACCACGGAAAGACCCTTGAATCTGTCATGGTATTCTGGGCATTCATCAAAATGCGAGACAATGTGCTGGACTTCTGCGCAAGCGACCCTCCGGCTATTTTATCGTTCTCTTCTGCGGCCAAGGATTATGACCTGATCCCTGGCAGTAAGCAGAATATCCCTGCAATCAACGCAGCTCGCACCGTGGTTGCGGAAGCGACAGTCCGCCTGATCGTTGTTGATGATCTGAGCACTCTGGATGAGGTAGAGCCCAGACTGGTCAACGATTATGGCGTCTTAGTCGGCCCGAATGGTGTTGAGCAAATCTATAAGATGTGAGGTTACACGATGGAAAACCCCAAATATATCCTTGTTATGCGCCAGGTCGCTTCAGATTATGACGGCATCAGCCATGAACTCTTCCAGATAGCTAATAATCTGGAGCGCATGGATCAGTTTAACCCCCAGCAGAAGCTGTTCAGCCTGGTTCGTAACGCTGAAGTTTCCACGGTCTCCCTGCGAAATCTCACGGCTCGAACGGTCCGTGATGATACCGCACACTTCTACGGTGAGGTGGCTGATCTGCTTGGAATTCGGATCGATGAGACCCATGACTGGCTCAAAATCACAGTGCCTGCAATCCTACCGAAGCGAAACCAGAGGGATAATCAGGCGTTTCTGACACGCCCTCTGCGCTATGCACTCCTCGACTTCCTCAAGGAAAATCCGATGGAACGGTTCGGAAGCTGTGCTATCTGCATTGTCCATAACTACGATGAGGCACTCGGCAAGCGGCGCATTCGAGACTATGATAACATCGAAACCAAGAGGTATCTGGATGTGATCGAGTCTATGCTACTGACCAACGACAGCGGGCTGTTGTGTACGGTGCTTCAGGCCACAAAGGTGTCTGATCGAGACTGCACAGAGTTCTATCTGATGCGACCCGAGACCCTCTCTACATGGGCTAAAAACCACATAAAATCAACTACCAATTCCTGCTTTGAATGAGAGGCAGAAATAGGTAGTGATTTTGAGCCTTCGGACTGTCCTCACCCAGGGGCTGCAGAAATAGGTAGTGATTTGAGTGAGGTGTTCTGGCTGGGTGTTTTTTGCTTGGTCAGTTTCTGCGCAACTTCGGCAATGCATGCCGCAGCCTCGGGCAGCCTGTCGGCAGCCTTACTGTTTTCAAGATTGGAGTGCCTATGATTACTTGCAAGAACGATCGGTTGCTTGAACTGCTGTGGTTTGTCGGGTACTGTATTGAGTTTCCGACGCAGTTGGCGGTTCGCATCGGTGGTGGTGCTGAGTGGAATCGCAGAGTGATGTATCGGGCGATTCGAGAGGGCTATGTGAAGTGCTACCGCAGGAAACATAAGCGGCATGTAATCCGGTCTCTGAGCTTAACGCAGAAGGGATTTGATTATGTGGCGCAGAGTGATCCTGAGGCAGTGGCCATGATCTATTCTCGGATCAATCGTTCCGAGCGCGTGTACCCATCAAAAGTCGATAAAATCCTGAGACTTCACGCTATCGCCGTGGGCACGGTCATGGCCCATGCGGCCGATGCAGAGATTTTGATCTCACAAAAGCCATCCCTGATGTCCCCGGCAAAGCGCACCTCAAACGCAATCACCCCAGATCCAACCCAGTGTTACTACTATGCGTCCCACGAACTGCGAGTCGCCATCGAGGAGTACTCACCGGAATCCGTTTCCAAGAGTTCCCGCACGATTGGTATTGTGGTCAAGGGGAAGCATTGTTATTTCCTCTACTTCACCGGTAGCACACGGATGTACTGGATGAAGAACAGTGAGGAGAACTACGCCGCAGCTGTGAAGAGCTTACTTCTGGCTAGAGGCTTTGGCGTCACCACGATCCATCAGGTCGTGATCGGCTCTACTATGAGCGTGGCGCAGCGCCTATGCCACAGTGCAAAACCATTTGGCAACAAGTACTTTGTAGTTTCCACATTCTTCGCCCAGTGTCTCTTCCTAACCAACAACCCCGATGGTGATTCTCTAATGAAAATCATCCTCAATCCGGACATGGCGCTGGAACTGAACCAGGCCATCCTTGCACCTTACCACCCCCCACGAACTCCCAACCGAGAGTATGACGCCATCGATGTCCAGCACGACAAACCGGTCATTCTGAATTATCAATGTGATCTCCTGAAACTATCGGATATCCGTCCGATCCCAGAAGGATTCCGTGGAAGCCCCATTATGCTCTGCTTCGACTACCAGACTCAAACGGTTCAGGGAATTGTCGGGCCGGCCATCGAAGTGCGTCCAGTAGAAAGCATGAATAACCATGGAAAGAAAAAACTGAAAATAACCCTTAGCCTTGCTGTCCTGATCCCCTGCGTGTTGTATATTGCCGGCATTATCGCCCAGTTCATGATCAACATCAACGCATGGAAGGCAGCCGGCAGTGACTATAGCACTTCCCCAGGTCTCCCATCCCTGGAACTTGCAGATGTCTTTCGATCCATATTACACTTTCCAGAAGGGCTGATTGCCATCGGGATGGTAGTGGTGGGGATTGTACTCATCTGCATTTTTGGACTCCGGATCGGATGGGGGCAAAACGGAGTCACCGACGCCGATCGAAACCTTACTGTCTCAAACTCCGGCAGCTATGGCACAGCAAGTTTCATGTCACCGAAGGAGGCAAGTGACTGCTTTGATGTGACGAGTGCGAAAAAGACCGAGCAGGACATCCTTGGCATGTTGCCTGATGGTCAAATCCTCACACTCCCCAAAAACACACGCCTCAATTCCAACCTCGCCGTGTGCGGCTCCTCAGGTACAGGCAAATCCAGATCCATATCCCGAAATCTGGTCCTCCAGGCGGTGAAGCGTGGTGAGAGCCTGATCCTTACCGATCCAAAATCTGAACTGTATGAATCCATGAGCGAATACCTTCGAGACAATGGATACACAGTCAAGGTCTTCAACCTGATTGAAATGGATCATAGTGATTCGTGGAACTGCCTTAACGAAGTCGGTTCCAGCGAGCTGATGGCTCAGACATTCGCCGACATCGTACTGCAGAACACCAGCGGAGACTCGAAAGACGCCTTCTGGTACAACGCTGAGCTCAACCTGCTAAAAGCGCTGGTACTGTATGTGGCGTTGGAAATGCCCCCGGAGCAACGCAACCTGGCTACAGTCTACGACCTGCTCTATACACAGACGGAGAAGGGCCTATCTGACATCATGGCCAGTATCAGCCATGAGCATGTGAACCAGTACACTGGTGAGCTCCTTCCGCCATCCCCGGCAGCCGCACCTTACGCCATCTTCAAGCAGTCCAGCGACACGGTTCGAACCAGTGTCATCATTGGCCTAGGCAGCAAGCTGGCTGTACTGCAGGCACAGCAGGTGCGGAACATCACTTCCTATAACGAGATCGATCTGGAACTTCCGGGAAAGCAAAAGTGTGCCTACTTCTGCATCGTGTCCGATCAGGACAGCACCTTTGATTTTCTCAGCTCTCTATTCTTCAGCTTTCTATTTATCCGCCTGATTCGCTATGCAGATGGATACTGCGAAGGCGGTATGCTGAGCACTAAGGTCAAGTTCGTGCTAGATGAATTTCCGAACTGCTGCCTGATCCCTGACTTCACCAAAAAGTGCTCTACCATCCGGTCACGCGGATGCTCGGTAGCCGTATTCTTCCAAAATGTAGGTCAGATGCGCAACCGATACCCTGATGACCAATGGCAGGAGATCCTCGGTGCCTGTGACTCCACGGTGTTTTTGGGTTGTACCGATATGCTTACGGCGGAGTACTTCAGTGATCGCATTGGGACCGCTTCTGTTGAAGTGGAGGGTACAATGCGGGAACTCAATACCATGCACATCACCAACTACACACCAAGATTCCGCAAGACCAACTCACTTGGCCGGCGTCAACTGCTTACCCCTGATGAGGTCCTGCGTTTACCCCCGGATCAAGTTCTGATCTTCATTCGAGGTCAGAAAGTCATGCGAGCCAAGCGCTATGACTACTCCCTGCATCCGGACTATAAAAAGCTGAAGAGCCGCAAAGCGATCCTGCATGAGCCTGACTGGAAGACCAGCCAGGCTTCTTCTGTATCTGCAACCGGCCCTTCACCATCCTCATCCATGGCCACCCCTGTGGAAAAGGGCAGCGGCAATCGGCAGAAGAAACCACCTGCGAAGCCAGCCCGTAACACTGAGCGCGAGGTTGTGAATGCGGATGACATCTTCTAGGAAAGGAGCAGAAGAAATGCCTAAGAAGAAAGTAACTGAAGCTGTTGAAGAGGTCGTTCAGGAACCGGTTGTTTCTGAACCTGTGCCGCCTCAGGCGCCCCGGCGTCAAGGCAGTGATGACCTGCTTGAACTCAATGATCTGGAGCGTGGCGTTACCCGTGAGGATAGCGAAGAGCCAAGTGGGGCTATCTTGCCGGCGCAGCGCGCAGGCAGCAGATCCTGACCGGCATCGTCAGCAGCGGCATTATTCAGACCGAGAATGGTCTTCCTGTTTGCCCGGTTGATTTTGAAGGCCTCCGCATCCTGATCCCCATTCGTGAGATGGTGTTGACGGAATGGCCTGAAGAGGATCCCATTCCTCGATCTGTCAGAATCCAGATCGGACGTATGCTGGGTGCGACCATAGACTTCATCCCAGCGGCCGTGGATATCCGCAATCGTGCGGCAGTTGGTTCCCGTAAGGCGGCCATGCTGCAGCGTCAGAAGCGGTACTATGCCACCGGCCGTGTAAAGCCCGGTATCCTGATGGCGTGCCGTGTTCTGGGTGTCGGCAACAACACCATGACGGTGGAGGCTTGCGGTGTGGATACTGAGATCTATGCCCGCAATGTCTCCTGGGAATGGTTCTCTGACATTGCGGATCTGCACTCCACCGGCGATCTGGTCGTTGCCAGGGTCATGGATGTTTCTTACAACGAGGAGCGGGATGTCTATTCGGTCAACCTCTCCATCAAAGAGGCATCTGAGAATCCCGATCGGGCAGCCATGGAGAAGATCACTCCCAACTCCAACTATTTCGGTGTCGTTACCGGCGTGAAAGACCGCGTGTTCTTCGTCCGCCTTCAGGTGGGCGTCAATGCCAAGACTAAGCTCTATCGTTCCATCGACATGCCCAGCAGACTGGATACGGTCAGCTTCCGTGTCACCGGAGTAGATGAGGAAAACGGCATCGCGCTGGGCTTCATCACCAGAATCATCAAACGCCATACCAGATTGAGGTAACCTTATGAAATACACTCCCAGCAGCCGAGATGCTCTTGACGCTCACTGCAGGGAGGTCATCCGGTCCTGCCTCAACATTGTGGAGCAGCATGGTGACACCTATGTCGCCATCCACAAGGACGACGAGATCGACTGCGTCGTCCTTGTCTCCATGATTCGAAGCTATCCCATCATGTCCATCATTGTCGCTGACAAGATCCTGTTCGCTGACATCAATGCCGATCAGATGTATGGCGTTGCGAACGAACTGAATCTGGACTCGGTCACAGGTTGGCACTCCGTCTTCCTGGCAGATGACAGCATGATCTACATGTACCGGCAATGCCTCTGGCTTTCGATGAATCTGACCTACGAAGACCTCCTTGCCATGCTGAAAGAATGCATCAGCGAATACAAGCGCGGCAAAGGCCGCCTTACTACCGGTGATCATCCGACTAACCCGGTCGCATGACACCCACGAACAGAAAGGATCAAGATCCATGAAGGAAAAAATCACTTCCTTGGTGCTTGTTCTCGTCGTTGCCATGTCCATGACGGTGGGAGCAAGTGCAGCATCGTACATTCCGGACGATGTGACCTATCAGAATCTCAACGGGCAGCAGCTCGCGATCAAGACCTATACGCTCCTGCCCGACCAGAACCCTGCAGATCTCTATGAAGAGGACTTCGAGCATGATGGCTTCCTGTACTCCATGAGTGACATCATCAAAGAAGAGCAGCACTTCCAGGAAGAGAATCTGCACACCGAGGTCGTCACTGTCACAACTGCCAGTAAGAACCTTGAAGATATCCTCGCAGAGCTGAAGCCCACGATCGAGTTCGACGACGGCATTTCTTCCGGCACTCTGTCTCTGGACCACAGCACGATCAAGACGGAGGCAGCCGGCTACAAGAGCAGCTCCTACACTGTCACCGCAACCAAGAACTACACCGGCCTCGATCGAAATGATTCTTCTTACATCGATAAGACTGTAGAGAAGAATGGCAGAACCCTGAGCCTGTCCAATGTGACCTGGAGCGTGGAGAGTACGGCGCTGGTAGGCGATGAACTCGTTCCCGCCACCTATTCCGCTGTCGCTACTTATTCCGGCACTGCCAGCTCCACTGTCGCAACCGGATACATTACGACCGCTGAGTACAAAGGCACCGTCGTCTCTTCCGGCATCTCCAGCATCCTTTATACCGTAACCTACCTGGGCACCGAGATCGTTCCTGTGGAAGAGGAACCCACTTTCAATGGCTCGATCGTGGTGATCCCCGTTATCGGCGGAACCATTCTTTTGGCCACTTTGTTGTTGCTCGGCCTTCTGCTTCGTAAGAATACTACAGTTTACAAAGCGACGGGCAAAGGCAACGAGTATGAAAAGTGCGGCCGACTGCGTCTGAAGACCAAAGACCCCGAACTTCGTATCGATCGCCTGAAGGATATTCCGGAAGGTATGATCGCAGTCGAAGTGGATCAGGCAGTCGCAAAGAAGCTGTTCGGCCAGACCATCGCCATCCACTGCTATGACAACACAGTCGAGCATACTGTTGGCACGGTCAATGGCCAGTACTGGTTCAAGGTCGATATCGGCACTCAGGAAGGTGAACCCGATACTGAGGAGGAACCCGTATGAAACTCAAACGCATTTTGACCCTGTGCTGCATGTTGACTATGGCCCTCGGCATGGCGAGCTCTGCCAGTGCCGCAGACTACTCGTTCGAAACCTCGGCCAATCCCGTCTACTACGGCAGCACCAACTACGAGGATCTGTATGATGCCGGCTACAACTACGGTGCCCGCAACCAGATCGACTACGACATTCCAGAAATCCAGTACGGCCTAAGCCAGGAGTTCCTGGAGACCTCGCTCAATAACCCCTATCTGAGCAGCGGTATCCAGTATGGCCTGAGCGGTGGATCCGCAACGACTGTATATCCGGAGTCCGATTTCAGCAATTCCAGCATCATCTCTGGTGGCAGCCTAATCGAAGTTCCGTATCAGCCCTCTGTCACCATTACTGATCTGAAACAGAAAGATGGCAGCATCGGCAAAGTCTCGATCGACCGTGTCAGCCTGAGCTGCAAGGTGTATGAAGGCGCTACTGACAGCTCAATGTCCAAAGGAGCTGGTCACTATACCTCGTCTGGCATCTATACCGGCAACATTGGTCTGTTCGGCCACAATCGTGGCAGCCATGCCTATTTTGCTAAGCTGAAGAATGTGAAGATCGGTGACATCGTGGAGTACAAGACCGCGATCGGCACCAAGACCTACCAAGTGACTTTTGTCGGGTCCATCTCCTATACCGACTATTCGTACCTGAATGAGATGGGAGATAACCGAATTACCTTGATCACTTGTATCGCTAACCAGCCCTCTCTGCGTCTGTGCGTGCAGGCAGTAGAGATTCGATAAATGAACTGGAGGAACACTATGAAAACCAATAAGCCCCGCAATCGTGAGAGTCGTACCAAGCCCATCCCCACCGAGTCCAGCGTAGCCATTCGGCTGCGCCTGCCTCGCGAGTCCTATGACCAGATGAGAGATCTGGTTAAGAACAGGCGGGCAACCAAGGAAGACATCTTCCTGCGTGGCCTCCAGGCCTACTGCAATCAGTAATTCATCCCTACGCCTTTCCCCCGCAGAGAGTGGCTGGAATACACTTGATGAGGTGAAAGAAAATGAAGAGAATCGGATCCTTTATCGCCGGTCTTCTGGTCGGCACCATGCTCTTTGGCGGCTCCGTGGCCTATGCGGCCGGCGTCGTTGCTGAGCTGAGCAGCCATCGGTTCTTTGTCGATGGTCAGGAAGTGAAGATGACCGCATACGCTATCAACGGCAACAACTATGTGATGCTCCGCGATATCGGCAAGGCGGTTGGTTTCAATGTTCATTGGGACAGCACCAACGGCTGTGTCCAGATTGAGAGCGATAAGCCGTATACCGGCACAGCTCCCGCGAAGACGCAGGGCGTGGCAGTGGGAGCTAAGAAAGCTGACTACACACAGGCGGATGTCATGCCCGAGCCCAAGGAGGGCGACAAGATCACCTGCAGCGACGGCTATGTGTATGAGATCACCGATGTGAGCAAGTACCAGAACAGTATGTTCGCTACGCAGGAAACTGACACCCTGCCGGACCCCACCTGTGACTGGAGCCTGCTGGATCAGCCGACTCTGCCCGAACCCGAGGCGAACCACTTCACTTCCGGTGGTAAGGAGTACATGTTCGTGCGCAACCTCTTTGAGACCCGTCGCATGCAGTACACCCTCTATAACGCCATCGGCGACAATCCGCAGACCTGGCAGAACGGAAAGCCCGTAACCAGAGCGGATGGCAGCCCTCTTGTGACCGTGAAGCTGTCTATTCCCGAAAGCGTGGCAGCCAACAGCTTCTGGCCCTGGCGTTCCGACCAGATCGTTGAACTTTTCAATTCCTGCCCTCCCGGCGAATACGCCTTTGAGGCATGGGATGTCTATTGTGACGGAGCCTTCCAGTACACGGAATATTACATCTCCGTAAAATGAAAACTGAATATTGTTCCCTGCGGAGGCAGTGTGCTGAAATACGCACACTGCCTTTTTTCATACCGATCCAACCCAAGAATGCTTTATGCATTCACGATAATAAGCACGGAGGTCAATCAAAATGAAAAAACGAGTTGTTTCAATGCTTCTCGCAGTTGTCATGTTGCTCGGAATGTTTTCTGGTACAGCTCTGGCGGCCAGTTCCGAAGAGGAAGCGCTCGGCGAAGTCAACATCTACAGCGGCGGTCAGAAACTCAGCTATCTGTCGATCAACGGCAGAGTGCGTGAGCTGATCTATACCTACTACAACTATGTGGATCGCAACGGTCAGACGAAAGAAATCCCTGCGTACTGCGTCAACCCCAATATCAAGGGTGTACCTCAGACTATTGCTCCCGGTGAGAGCATCAAGTACCTCGCCAACGAAATCGGCAGTGATCCCAAAGTCATGGGCATCATTGCAAATGGCTATCCCCATCGCAGTCTGAGCGAACTCAAGCTGGAGAATAAGTATCAGGCATACTATGCGACCAAAATGGCGCTCTGGGCGTACTTGCTGCCCAACTGGGACATCAACAACATGAAGGTCAACCCCAATCTGACCGGAGTGGAGCTGGAGCGTGCCAATAAGATGCTGGCAGCCGTGAAGGATATCTACCGTCGCGGCACCGTATGGAGCACTGCCCTTTCTCCTAATGTCACGGTGGAAGCCGACCAGGAGACCGCCTATCCTGCAACCATCAATGGTCAGGAATATCTCCAGCAGATCTTCACGGTCACTTCTGAAACCTGGGTGTGCAACTACGCTGTAAATGTTGCCTTTAGCGATCCCTCTGCGGTTCCTGCCGGCACGAAGATCGTTGATATGGACAACAAGGAAATTGATGTCATCACCACCAAGGCCATCGGAAAGGGATATGCCGGACAGTTCAAGGTCCTGTATCCTGCCAGCGCAGTCGATGGACAGAGCGGCAGCGTCCAACTGAGCTTTCGTACCAATGTCTATAAGTACGCCATCTACTACGCTGTGTGCGCCGAGAAGGACAAGTATGGCAACCTGCAAAATTACATGTGCGATACCGATCCGACCACGCCTCTGGCTCTGACGGCATACAGCAACTACACCGACACCCCTGAAGAGGAACCCACCGAGACCAGCCTGAAAATCCTCAAGTACGAGGAAGGCACGACCATTCCCCTGAAGGGCGCGATGTTTGAAGTGGTTGATCCCGAAGGCGCATCGGTCGGAACCTTTGCCACCAACTCCAAGGGCCAAATCGTTATTCCTCTTACTCTGGCCGGCAACTACACCGTCTATGAGCGCGAAGCCCCTAATGGCTACCTGCTTAGCGAGGAACCCGCCCAGAATGTCAAAGTTGAGTACGGCAAGCAGGCTACGGTGACTTTTGAAAATGCTCCGTATGGCAACCTAATGGTGAAGAAGTACTCCGACTCCGGTATGCAGCTGCCCGGTGCCGCGATTCGAATCGAGCACATTGAGTCCGGTGCCGTATATACCGGAGAAACCAATTATGCCGGTACTGCTGTTTTCACCGAGATCAAGCCTGGCGCTTATCGCATCCAGGAGATCGCAGCGCCTGCCGGCTATATCAAATCCGATGAAGTCTATACTGCAACCGTCATCTCCGGCGACACTGTGGAAATTCCTATCGTGAACGAGGAGAAACCCGGCCTGCGTGTGATCAAGTATGACTCTAAGACTCACGAGGCTCTGCCCAATATCTCCTTTGAAATTTCCAAAGATGCACAGTCTCTGGGCACCTTCCAGACTGATGAATTCGGCGAGATCCTGTTAACCGATCTGGAACCCGGCACCTACCTTGTAAAGGAAGTCGCTACCGACTCCTCTCACATCATCAATTCCACACCTCAGCAGATTGAGCTGGAAGGCTCCGATGGCATTCTGGAGTTGATCTTCTTCAATGATCAGAAGCCGGGTATCCATCTTGTAAAGCTGGACAGCACCACCTTGGAGCCTCTGCCCAACGCACGGTTCCGTATTGAGCTTGTCGGTGGCACCTTCTCCAAGGAGTACACCACCGACGCAAATGGCGAGATCGACCTGACCGATCTGGAGCCTGGTGCCTACAAGGTGACGGAGCAGGCCGCGCCGGATGGCTACCTGATTGATGACGCCACTCGTGTCATCCAGATTAACGGTAACGAAAATGCCCAGTTCGTGTTCACCAACACCCAGAAGCCCAGCTTCCGTCTGGTGAAGCTGGATAGCTACAGCGGCCTCGGCCTCGCTGGTGCGACCTTCAGAATTGCGCAGATTGAGGACGGCTCGCATTACCTGGATCGCGTAACTGACACCAAGGGCGAAATCAACATCTCCGATCTGGAACCCGGCATTTACTCCGTGGTGGAGATGGATGCTCCGGAAGGATATGTGAAGGACTCCCGTGAGTATCATGTGGAGCTGTTCCCCGGTCAGAACAGCGAACTGGTCGTTTCCAATGATCGGATGCCCAATTTGGAGATCCTAAAAACTGATGCCATTACTGGAAAGCCTGTCGCCGGTGTGACCTTTACCGTCAAGCGTGTGGATTCTTCCACACTGACCACCGTGACCTCTGACGGGAATGGCCGCTGCTATCTGGAAAAGCTGATGCCCGGTGTCTATGAGATCTGGGAGCAGTCAGTACCCGATGGCTATCTGCTCAACGAAGCACATCAGATGATCACGCTGTTTCCCAACAGGACTGGCACCGTCCAGTTCCAGAACTATCCCAAGCCCACCCTGACAGTCAATAAGATCGACAGCATTACCGGCGATCCCATTAAGGGTGCGAAGTTCAATGTTACTTTCCGTTCCGATAAGACCTCTACCGGTGAGATTCGTGATCTTGGTACCTACTACTCGGATGAGAACGGTCAGTTCTTCATCGATAAGCTGGATGACGGCTGGTACACCATCACCGAGCTGGAGCCTGCTGCGGGCTATTCCATCAAAGATCCCACTTCCCAGCAGGTCTATGTGGAAGCGGGGCGCGGCAAGGTCGTCACTTTTGAGAACACCCCCCTGAGCGCCATCATCGTCAAGAAGGTAGACTCCAGCACCGGTGATCCTCTTCAGGGTGCATGGTTCCGCGTGCGGTTCCTTGGCGGCACCTCCGGTACTGGAGGCACAGTCATCGCTGAGCGTCAGACTTCTTCCAACGGCACTTTCATCCTCACAGGTCTGAAGGCTGGCACCTATGTCATTGAGGAGATCTCCGCACCAGACGGCTATGTGCTGAGCGAAAACGATATTCAGACGGTATATTTGAGTGGCAACGAACAGGATGTCATCACCGTCACCTTCGGGAATGAGGCCAAGGGTAGTGTCCTGATTAAAAAGATTGATGCAATTACCCGCGAGCCTCTGTCCGATGTGGAATTCATGGTCACAGAGTCCAACGGCACCGTCGTGGGCAACAGAAACGGTAAGTATGTAACCGATAGCGTCGGCACCATTCTGATCGATGGCCTTGATCCCAACACTACACTGGTCATCAAGGAAGTGCGTGCAAAATCCGGCTATGTCCTGGACGACACGCCACAGACCGTCAAAGTGCGCTCCCACGAGGTCGTGACGGTGGAGTTCCGCAATCAGCCTCTCGGCGGCCTGCGCATTGTGAAACTGGACAGTGTTACTCGCAAGCCTCTGGCAGGCGTTGAGTTCCGTGTGGCTTACGCCGATGGCAGCTATGTGCCTGATGAAGGTGGCAAGCTGTCTTCCAACGGGATCTATCGGACGGACGAAAACGGTGAGATCTTGATCAGCGGCATCGTTGGCACGCTGGTCGTCACAGAGACGAAGACCATCTCCGGCTATGTGATCGATGAAGAGACCAGATCCCAGACCGTCGTAATCGATCCCGATGATCTTCAGACGCTGACCTTCTATAACAGACCTGCTGGTGGTCTCCAGATCATCAAATCTGATGAGGATACCGGCGCACGCATCAAGGGTGTCAAATTCGAGGTTCGGAAGATCAACGGCGAGATCCTTGGCACCTACACGACTGACCGCAACGGTGTCATCAGCATCCCCAATGCGGAGAATGGATGGTATACCATCACCGAGCTGAAGGCAGCCGAGGGCTACGAGCTGGATGCCACGCCCGTCAATGTCTGCGTCAAGGACGGTGAGACCACCACGGTGGAGATCACCAATCAGCGCATGGCGTCGATTATGATCCATAAGGTCGATGCGGCTACCGGCGAGGGTATCTATGGTGTCAAGTTCGTCCTGTACGATGCAGGCAAGAATCCCATTGGCGAGTATGCGACGGATCAGGATGGCTACATCTACATTGATGACGAGCTGACTCCCGGCAAGTACTATATCCGTGAACTGGAGGCGGCCGAGGGCTACATCCGCGATGAGCAGTACAAAACCGTCTATGTTGAGGCGGGTAAGTGCGCGCAGATCGAATGGGAGAACAGCGCTGTAACCGGTCAGATCCAGGTCCGCAAGTATAGTGCTGACGATAACCTCGTCACTGGCCAGCGCGCCGGCTCTGCTCTGGAAGGCGCGGTGTTTGAGATCACGCAGGCCCGTTCCGGTAAGGTCGTGGGCTATATTGTGACCGATGCACGCGGCGTCGCCGCTTCCGATCCTCTGCCTCTGGGCCGCTACTTTGTTACGGAGGTGTCCGCACCCAAGTACTATCAGCTCAGCAGTGAGAAGATGGAGGCCGAGATCGAGTATCCAAACCAGATCATCAAGCTCTCCGCCTACAACAAGTCCGCCAATCTCGGCGTGACCATTAAGAAGACCGGCAACCGCGAGGTACAGCCCGGACAGGTCATGAGCTATGACTTCTCCGGTATCGGCAACACCTCCAATGTTGCGCTGAACAGTTTCTTCTGGCATGACCGTATTCCGACCGATGCCACACGCGCAATCAGCGTGACCACCGGTACCTACAATGCGAGGCTTTATTACAAGGTCACCTTCAAGACCAATCTGAGCGATTACCGGACTCTGGCCAGCAACCTGCTGACCTCCAACAACTACTCTCTGAGCCTCAATGCAGCAACCCTCGGCCTTGCTCAGGGCGAGTATGTCACGGATGTCCAGTTCGAGTTCGGCACCGTGCCCAGCGGCTTTGCGTCCGTGGTGAAGCCCACCATGCGTGTGCAGGTGCTTGGCACCGTGAGCAACGGCTACCAAATCATCAACAGAGCTGATGTGGGTGGTCAGTACCTCAACGAGTGGCAGACGGCCAAGGCCACCTGGGTCACCACCGTCTGTCGCTTCAACAACAACCCGCTTCCCAAGACCGGATATTGATCTCGAGAGAGGTCGTTTCCCCCGCCAGCCCGGAGCTCACGCTTCGGGGCTGATCTTTGAACATGAGGAGAGTATTATCATGAGCAAGTTTTTACCTATTGGTACCAAAGGCGAGCTGCTGAACAGCGACATGATCGCCCGCATCATTCCCAAGGAAGATGGCGGATGCATCATCCTCACCAAAGATGGTCAGCACTTCCACAGTGAGATCGACCTTCACGACGAAGTCAATGACTACAACTCCATTCGTTCCATCATCCCTTGCCAGGGCGTCAGCGCTGTCTATCTGGATGATGATGGCGACAGCGAAATCTGCCCCTGCGCTTTTGTGATGCTGATGTCTGACGGCAAAATTGAGCCTTTCGTCTTTGCAACGGACAAAGACATCGAGCGAATCGCCAATAAAGGCCATACCGGTTTTACCGGATTCGTTCCAACCAAGTAAATAACGAAGGCCGCTGCTCCGGCAGCGGCCTTCTATTCCAAAACAAGTGGAGGAATATCAAACATGGGTAGATTTATCAACCTCGGTATCGCGATTGTCAACACCAGCTACATTATCCGTGTGGAAATGGAATCCGATGGCAGAGCGGAAATCTATATGTCCGATGGTACGATGTTTCGCTGCGATCACTTCGATGCCTCCCAACTATATGGCACAAATGAAAAGAAAGAGGGTGCGACCTCGTTGCATCTGCAAGAGGAACTCCGATATGACCAATCACACTCCATGTCTACTTGATGAAGCAGCAACCTTCATGAAAGTACAATACCTCTCTTACCTGCGGTTCCTGTCCACTGACGGTCGATCCCGTTTAGCCGCATTTCTTGAGACTTTTGATGCCGCAGAATACACACTTTTTCAGTGGAATGATGCCATTGAATACTTGAAAGCTGGAGTGAAACAGCAGACCGCGCAGGTGGCTCGTGCACAACTCCTACGCGCCCTTAGAACCACCTGATGGCTCTATATCAATATTGCATAGGTGGACATGTTCAACCAAACACCCAGAACTGGCATTTCCATCATGTGCGCCCACTATTTCTATTCGGACGAAGGAGGATCAAATATGCCCTGGATTATCAGCAATGGAAAAAGCTATGTGGAGATTATCGGCAACAATCAGATGATCACCACTGCCTATATCGATCGCGCGCATACATTCAACAATAAGAAGACGGCAGAGAAATACTGCTCTTTGCTGCCAAAGGCGATGAAAAACCTGAAGTATAAGGTCATCTTCATCTCAAACCCCAATCCGAAAATCCTGATCTGCAACTGGAGCTACTGACGCCTGAATTCTACCTGACACGGCTGAAGGATTTCAGCGATTTCATTCATACCATCCAAAGCCAGAGGGAAACACTGGTGGCCGGCCAGCGGAAGGCGGAGCTGGAGATTGAAGACATCGAGCATGCGGCGGAATTCTATAACCTGGATCCCTCACATGGATACCAACTCTATAAACTGCTTCACGATGCCCGTGTGCGCCGGCGCAAGTGCAAGAATGCAATCGCGTGGATCGATTTCATCTTAGAGCAGCGCCCTGAGCGGTTTGTGGAGAACGATCCATCAGCTCGCATTGCGGGCACTCGCTCTCGCGATTATGCGCCACGAGCCCTGCCCGAGCTCTTTGAGTGGGAGAACGAAGGACAGACCAGTATCACGGTCAGTTAATTATCGGCACCAATGGACAGAAGCCCTTGAATATGGTATTCTAAATGCAAGAAACATCAGCTTTTGCAGTATTTAGCGGTACCGTGACCCGTGGAATAGGGGGCTTTTATGAATAACCAGGCATGCGATGATGCAGCGACTCGGAACCCGAGAAAAGCATATACCGACTATGAGAGCAGTACTTATACTGTTGTTTCAAAGGTGGCTTATTTAATCGGAGTCCAAAAGCGCATTTTTGAAAACGAATATGAACCTCCAAAGATGGAATGGTATGAGAAATTACACGCAGACAAGAATGCCCGCATCGTGCGCAACCTCTGCATGATTCGAACGGCTTTGGAACTCAATTATAAAGCCATCAATAACCGTATGCGTTTCGATATGTGCAATCTCCACTCGCTTCCAGAGTATGTTCCGCAGGATAGTCTGAACGAACTCATGCAGGATGGTATTACGATTGTTAGATCCAGAGCTTTGCCTGCCCAGTATATTGTAGATATCAATAAGCATATCAGCAACCGCATCAACAACTGCAAGTCGCTGTTTCCATTATGGCTGAAGTGGGAATATGTCCGGAAGCTCTTCCTCATGCCGGATGGCCTCAACGAGAAGGGCATCAAGGCAGCAGCGGCAGATTATTACGCCAACAAAAATAAGTACCCGTACCAAGTCTATATCAATTGGTCCTACATGGACTCTGGCAACATCCTCTACAATGACAAGAAGTTTGTTTCGCTTCTATATGAAGCAAATGAGGATTATTTCACAGACTTGAGCAAAGTGTCTGATGCCGGTAACCTCACAAAGGCTGGTATATACAAGTTCCTGGACAAGAGTGAGCGCGTCGTCGTTGTGGTGGATTGTGAAAACTCCGATCCCTACAAACTGTACGCAACCTTGAACAATCTTAATCAGGAAGCACTACTCAATAAGATTTGTAAAATCATCCTCTATGATGATATTCATACCACATCGGCGTGGAAGATTTTGGAGCGCTTCACCCAAATTCCAATTGAGCATGTCCTGATCGAACGCATCAAAGAAAACAAGTCACTTGTTGACATTCGTTTGACCACCGGGACCTGCCGTGAGTATTATCAGAACAATGTGGACTCGTTCATTCTTGTATCCAGCGACTCCGACTATTGGGGGCTGATTTCGGCAATGCCTGAGGTTCGGTTCTTCGTGATGGTAGAAAGCGAGAAATGCAGTCCGACCATCAAAAATGCGTTGATCAATGCTGGCATTTCTTATTGCTATATCGACGATTTTTGTACTGGTAACAGTAATGATATCAAGGTTGCGGCAGTACTTCGCGAGGTTCGCCAGAAACTCGACCAGGCATTTCACCTTAATGTTCGAGATATTCTGGATGAGGCCTGTAGAGCGACCAGAGCTGACATGACGACCGCAGAGAAGAACCATTTTTATGACAAGTACATTAAAACCATGCATGTTGATATCTCTCCCAACGGGGAAGCAACGATCGTGCTTGGAAAATAGTCCCGCATATTAGAACGAGAGGCTTTGACCTCTCGTTCTATTTTTGTTGCTATTAAACCAGCAGTTCAATGACAACTTCAAAAAACAAGGTTATCATGATATCAACGACAAGAACAAGGAGTGAGCGATATGAATCTCAAAGAAGCTTTCCGCTTTCAGAATAAGCTGCAGTCCATGATGACCGATGCGCAGAGCATCCTCGGCAACAATGGCAATATCACCAAGGTGCAGAACACCTATCTCCGCCACAAGGTCATGGCAGAGGCAGAGGATGAGGTCACTATGGAGGCCCCCTCCACCGAGTATAGCGAGAATATCACCGAGATGGCAGAGTTTCTGCTGTTCCTCCTGGACGAGCGGGAAAAGCTGAGTGCGGCAATTCATCAGGCGAAGGTATCTCTTCCTCTTGGCGCTGGCCTGGATGGTGAAGTGAGCCTCAATGGGAAGCGCCAGGAGATTGCCACTCTGCTCCGTCACATGGCCGGCCTGCGCAATGGCGAGGTTTTGATCTCTAACGGGGGAGTCGGCTATCGGTTCAACAACGAGGGAAATCAGGTCTCCTACCGCTGCGATGTCAAGCGCGTGACCACCATCAATTTCGATCGCAATAAGATCCGGAAGATGTGCGCTGATCTGAGCAAGAAGTCCGATGAGACCTCTGCCGCTCTGGATGCCGCTCTGGTCAACACCCCGGTGGAGTACGAAGCTCCGTTCGATGTGAATGAGACCTTCGCAGAGGCTTTTGAAGCGCATATGTCCGCACTGAGCTGATCAAGCCCTTGCGGCTTTGCTCCGACTATCATGGATGCGGCAGAAGAAGAGAACGTGGCGACCGGTTCAGTTGCAGACGAACTATAGTGCTGCAAATCAAAACAATCCGCTCGGTTGATTCTGAGCTCCAAAAGAAGACATGATCCGTCTTGTTAACGGATGCTACGAACCGTCTTCCTATCCATCAGCGCCCAACGCTGTTTCACCATATCGTGAATACGCTAACGCCGAATCTCGACCTTGCCACCTCACATCTCCCTATTCTGTTGGATATAGATAGATTTCCTATCTTGATATTGCTGGCCTTTGAGCCGTTAATACGTTGAGGCATGCTACCCTCGCTCCTCAGGGAGCCGGCGAGCGCATGGCCTTGGCAAAAATGGTCGAAGCGATCTTGGCTCTGCCGTATCCGTGATAGTCGGAGCAGTTCTCCCATAATAAGCAGCAGGCTACGGCCTGCTGCTCACAAATAATCAGATTCAGTTGTGATGTCCGAGATACCAGGATGTCTTCCATCGGTACTTCGAACAACGCGCCGAGAGCATACAGATTATCTACAGAAGGCAGACTCTTTCCTTGCTGCCATTTGTAGATCGCCTGCGGCTCCTCGAAACCAAAGTATGCCTGCAGGTCGCGGACACTCATCCCACGCTCGACGCGAAGACGGATGATGTTCTTTCCAGTCGCGATAGGATCAATGACCGGAAACTGCTTCGTGTTCATGGCAATCGCCTCCATCTAAAGAGTCTTCCCAAACGGGAGTATTCCAGAATACTGGAAGAGGCTTCAAAAAGCAAGAGCAAACGCAATTTTGTAAAGAAACTGTCACATAAGGAGGTCCAATCGTGAGTCGAGAATACAATGAATTCTGCTGCTGGACGATTGAAAAGTTCTCATTCTTCCACAACTACTTCGCAATTATCGATACAGCGGATTACCTTGCAGACCAGCTTTTTATCAAGCATCAGGTCAGAGTTGGGTTCGGCCCTGAGTTCGTTTGCCCGGATGCTCCCTATCGCGTCATCATGTGCAAGTGCCGCAAGCGTGATGTCGATGCTTTCCTGGCAGCGATCCGTGAATTGCCCAACAAGATGCTCCTGTGCGGGTATCCTGACTACCTTACATTCTGCGCGGATCTCAAAAAGAAAGTCCAAATCGTTCGAGACAATGGAGGTGTTCTCACCAATGAAACAGATGATACCACTCAAAAAGCAGAGCAAGAAAGCGCAAAAGAAGCAACATGCGAAGCAGCGCGGTAGCTGGTATGGTATTTGTCCCATCACAAGAACTGTGCCAAACGGTAAAGCCTATGACCGAAATCGAATTAAACGAGAAGATCGAGAATTTGCTGACTGAGTCAGCTCCCGGGCAGCCATCCAGGCGAACTGGCTCTGCGTATCGAAGAGAAATGCGCATCCGCAAGAATGACGCGCTCATGCGCATTGTCACAAGAAGGTATGTGCCTCATGCCGGCTATATCGATTACGGCTTTGATGGTGACACGTTGCTCCATTCAGGGAAGTACATCAAGTATCCCAAGAACAGTAATTGCCAGCGGTGGATGAAACGGGAGACCAGCCGAAAGTTTCGGAACTGTCAGGATCTACCCAGAAAGGGGAATTACTATCGGCGCCTTTTTGACTACTGGTGGACATTGTATTAACTAGAGAGAGGATTCCTGCAGCGTAATGTGCGGGAACCCTCTCGTTTCTTAGTCTATATCTCTTTTAGGCGCCTGTAGGAGCCGGATCTGTTCATGCTGGCAGATGTTTGGCTGCCTCTTCAGCAGTTTAATTCTGAGCGGCGTCCGCCCGCTCAACGATTAGGTTGTCAGTGCCGCATCGCATATTTGTCCGGAGCAGCCATTCAAAGCGATCATAGTAATCCAGACCGACTTCCTCAAGAAGTTCCCAAAGATCTTCACGCTTTTCGCTGGGAGTACGCTCAGAGATAAAATAAGGCATCATATTGACACGATAGTATCGCTCAAGACGCATAGACATATCAAGCCCATGGATACCCTGGAAAATGGAAGTCGGCAGAGAATCGATCGTATCCCAATCAGGGGTGAAAACGTACTGAAAGTTCTGATCGTCAAAGCGCTCAAGATCAACTCGCGCCACAGAGTATTTATTGCCGCTACGATCAACTGCATAGATAATGCCGCTATTGCGATAATATGGCTTGCCCTGAAGAGGTCGCGTATATATATTTTTGCCTTCATAGTGCTGAGTAATAGACCTCATATTCAACCCCTTTCGTACTAATACAGCTGACTAGTATCTGTCAGTAAGACGAATGGCTTCCCCTGTCCAAATTGGCAGAGGAAGCCATTGATAAATGCAACGTCCTTCACGATTGAGTCCTGTGGTTATTCAAGGGAGCTCTCTGCGCGTTTGAAATACCAGTTAGAGCTACAATATTGTCTTTGCGCCATAGATACCGTTCCGGGCAATACCAGTACTCTTCTTTTCGCTTTTTGAAGATCCGGTACGGCTCATTCAAAGAATTGTCATAGATGTGGCACACATCGCAAAGTGGAATCAATTCATGGACAAGGGATAGTGCTTTATCATAACGGGATATTATTTTATCGGTTGGGACATCATGCCCCCCTGCAGAAACTCGAGACGCCACACGAGCAACATTGATTTGCGGGTCAGCTGTCAGAACATAATAACACCGAATGAAAAAGCCAGCATCTTTTGCTCGCTTGAGGAGTTTGAGGTTTCGGTCAGTAGACAAGACGGTCTCAAAGCAAAACCCCTTGCACTTCTCCAAACACTCTTCACGCCGATTCTCTGCGATTTTAGCAGCCTCCATATTATCACAATCCAGGACTCGTTGAATCTCATCCGCATTGATATATGGAAGCATAGGAGGGCGCAGTAAGTTCGTTATTGTACTCTTTCCGGAACCGTTCGGCCCCGCAAAAACAACAATCTCTGGCTTCTTAATCGACTTGTTTTCCATAGCCACTTTTCTTACTGTCGCCCACAAGGGTCTGTAGTGCCATCAGCGTGTTCCATATAGACTTTGCCGGTTTGGGGTCAAATCTAGCAATGGGTTGATTCAAAGGCGCTTTTTCAACTCATTTTTTACAGCTAACCGTGCATTTCTAACAACGATACCATCAGATGGGACAGGTTCAGTCATACCATATACTCCTTTCACATCCGCATAATATAACAACAAATCAAGAATGATTCGTATGCTTTGCCACTATCAGTATACCACAGGGGTGCCGTATTTACAACAAGCAAAGTATAAGTGACATGGCTTGGTGGATAGTACTAACCGTGTCGAAATCGATGCGGTTAGTCTTTTTCACCCTTCCGGGTCTTATAGTCCGCTTCAATTGGCGCTTTCCAATCGGCACTCATAGGAGCTCCGCTTCTCATGCTTGTAATCGCGCAGCTGACCACTTCATAGTTCAGTCTTGTCCCCACGCTGTCGGAGTGGTAATTGACCGCGCGGTCTTCACTAATACCAAAATGCTTTGCCGTCTCGACCGCGTCAATATTGGCGCCGAGGAAGAGAAATTCCCAACCATATTTACTCTTCTCATGCTCGATCATCTGCTTAACACGAGCGCTATCATAGCGACGGCTCGCGTTTTCCATTCCATCCGTCGTGATGACGAACAGGGTGTGCGCCGGAACATCTTCCTCTCGCGCATACTTGTGGACGTTGCCGATGTGGTGGATTGCGCCTCCAATCGCATCCAGCAAGGCGGTGCAGCCGCGCACACAATACTCCCTATCCGTCATGGGCTTGATGTCTCGGATATTGACGCGGTCATGGATCACTTCGCTGACATTGTCAAAGAGGATGGTGGAGACCAGCGCTTCGCCGGGAGCTTTCTTTTGCTTTTCAATCATGGTGTTGAAGCCGCCGATTGTGTCGGACTCGAGCCCACTTGTCGCAGACGGCCTGTTCTGTCGTGAAATAGACGGGCTGTTTTGTCGGTCATCGCCGGACATCATTGTCCGGCGCCGGTGCGTTTTGTCGCATAAGAGAGGGCTCCAGCCATCCCTTCTTCCGGTATTCAAGAAACCTCGCCCTCCAGGACGAGTTGTACCATCCGGTCATCAATAATGGCCCGGCGGTTTTGGTATGCGTAGACAAGAGACTGGGTACAGGCCCGGTTAATCAGTCTCGGGATGCCGGATGAGAAAGAGTGGACTGCTTTCATGGCGTCCTCAGAGAAGATTGCGTTGGGGTGTCCAGCATAGGTCAGTTGCTTCTCAATATAGGCTTTCGTCTGAGAGTATTCGTAAGGCATCAGAAAGCACTGAATATCAACCCTGTGGAGGATCGCTCTGTACGCTTGCAGCCGTAGTTTCTCCCATAGCTCCGTCTGGCCAGCCAAAATGAGTGCGAGGGGTTTTCAGAATCCATTTTGTAGTTGAGTAAGAAGCGGATTTCCTCCAGCATTTCCTTAGAGTAGATGCCCTTCATCCACAATCACAACCAGTTTTCGGTGTCCAACTCCACGCATAATTTCAATTTCGTGGTGCAGTAGATTCCTTGCGTCACCTCGGTAGAACCGTGTTTCACACCCCAGCTGCTCCAGAAGACCGTTGTAGAAGTGTCTCGGGGTAAGTTTAGATTCAGAAGGTAGAGTACGGTGTAATCTTGCCCATCTAAGACGCTTTTCAGGCGGCGCAGGCCGTTGTCTTCCCGTGCCCGCATCCCCAACCACAAGAGCAAAAAGCTGGCGGCTGGCAGCATAGAGCAGACGGTTATAGACTTCTTCGGTATCCTGGTCTTCATAAGATTGTCAACAGGAATGCCCATTACAAAGGGGTATGTGTCATTTCAAAAAATTCCTCGTACATGCTTGTCACCCCTTTTCAATTTCTGTGGTGTAGGAAATCGCCCTCCTGCGCTGCTTGTCTTGGTATGGTTCCGTTATGGCATCCAATAGACGGGAATGGTCAACGGGAATACGCTCAATCTCTTTTCGTTTTGGCTTCGGTGCAACTTTTTCGCCAACTACAATCTGCCGCACTTGAAACGGCTCATGGTCTGGTGTCTCAATCGTAAGGATCTCTGTACAGATTGGGTCATAGACTACATCAACCTGCTTGCCGGCAAAAGCAATGCCAAGGTCATATCGTTTTCCGCCAAAACTAATTACACCACTCTTGTCGGCCTTACGGAAAAAAAATGCAAAAATGCTCGTGCCATCAGAGCCTTGTCCACAAATCGTGGAGGCATGGAATCGGACTTAAATGCAATTTCTGGCGTTGTGCCAAGAGCACTATGCGGTTTGGAGTGGTAACATTCATGTAGCCATGCTTGGAATTTTGTGTTCAATTCTTGCAGGCTCTCTGGTGGATGTAGACTTACCTCTGCTAAAAAAGCATCCATCGTTTGGTTAAATCGCTCCTGTTTGCCTTTGCCCTGTGGATTTCTGGGCTTTGCATAGATCAGCCGGATACCAAGCAAATCGCAGGCGCGCTTCATCCAGCGTGTTCGGTACTGCGTCCCATTGTCAAAATAGAGTCTCCGTGGAAGCCCAAATTTCAGCATGGCTTTTTGCAGGGTGTCTTCTACAATACCTTGCTCCATCGTCCCGTAAAACTCACCGTGGAGAATGTATCTGGTAGCATCGTCAATCAGGCAGGAGAAGTAGGTCTGTGTCTGTACACCGCCAAGATTGAGCACAAGTCCATATTTAATATCTCCTTGCCACAGGTCATGCCGGTGCAGCCGTTGAAATCGTTGGGAAGCGTACCCTTTGTCATTGTAAAGCTTCATCATTGCGGTGGAATACCCTGCACGGCTCAAAGCATCCTGCAATGTGGTTCGCTTCAGAAATCCGGGAGGAGCCTTCTCCAACTCCAGGATTTTAATAATTGTAGGGATGCTCCTGCTGGGAAGTTCCCATGCGTAGCTGGATTGCCTCATCCAGTAGCTCTTGTGGAATTTTGTAGTTACTTTGGCTGCTCCTGCTCTGCGGTTTCAGTGCTTCAAAACCTCCATTCAAATATGCGCAGAGATACCGTTCCAGAGTTCGTTGGGAAATCTGGTTTCGTTCGCATATCTCCTGTCGTAGCTGTTCCACCCGTCTGCTATCCATGTTTTGGGACAGCAGCGGTGCAATCATAGACATTCGCTCCTCTGCAATCTCTGCGGCGAGCTTCCTGTTTTTCATTTCCATGCTGGAATCGCCTCCTGTTTTATTGGCATGACACCAGTATAGCCGGAGGAAAATCCATTGTCATGGCGGAACGGTGCTGTATCCAATTTCCGCTGTTTGCTACCAGCCGGACAAAATGCACCGTCTGCTGGCGCAGAGTGTAGCCGGGTGAAATGTCATCGGAAGGAGGTTGGCTGCAATCAATCCGGTTGCAATATTTTGGGCATAACAGATGAACCACGCAAGCCAGGATCGGATGCGCAGCCAGGTAGATGTTTCACAGGTATGTCGGGCTTCTGTAGATTCGGCAATCTCACAGAATGCTTCCACTCCATATCGCTTATATGGAATGAGGCTATCCGGTAACTCTCTGTGTGTTTTTCCACAGCACTGGCACTTTAATACTCTGAGATGGTATTTGTGTATGCAGTCTCCATATCGGACTTTCCGCGTACAGGTTCCATGAACTTTAAGTGCTCCTCCACAGATTGGACATAGGCTGCTCTCTTTGCTTAAAATTTTGGTAGTGTCCCCGTTGCAGGACAATTCATACTGTGCTATACTAATCATGGTTTGTGAGAGGGAGCATTGAGTCGTTGTAATTATTGGAAATGTGCTTGTTTCCAGTGATTGGACTCATTGCTTCCTCTCCTTTTTTTGAGCTGTCATAATAATAGCATATCCAACTAAAACAAAAGCAAAACCGAAAAATATATGCAAAACACAAAATTTAGGTTGCCATATACGAAATTATTCAGTATAATGAAGATGGTAGCTACCTAACAAGTATCAACGGTTCCAAGAAGGAGGAAAGTACCATGAAGAAAGTCCTGTCGGCTGTGTTAGCTCTCGCAATGGTGTTCTCTTTGTCCTGCACGGCTTTTGCTGTTGAAGAAGTCCCGTATGAACCGGTAGCCACGGAGGAATATCGTGCCGAAGTCGAGCCTGTCTCTTTCGTTCACCTCTTTGGGTTCCGGTTCCAGAAAGACTTCCAGCGAAACATACATTTCTGGTGAAGATGCTGTACTTACTATCAACTCCTGCACATGGAGTCCCTCTTCTCAGGATGTAAAAATCGGCTGGTATAATGTGGACACCCGGGTAACATACACTGTTACCTATGAAGGTGGAGATATTAACAGCAAGAGAGTCAACTCCAGTGGTGTTCCAGATGGAGATTATAAGGTTTGCATTGTGAATGGCGGAAGTAAGAGCATCACCGGAGCTATGCAGTACGAGGTAAAATAACCATGAAAAAGGGAATTCATCGAGGATTAGGGCTATTGTTAGCAATCGTGGTGGTTGCCATGTTAGCTGCTTGTTCTACTAAGGATTCTGTATCGGAGGTTCCAGACAAGGATGACAGCGATGCCATCGTTCCTCCCTTCTGTTCTTCCATTTGCTGATGTGGTGGATTTGTAGGTAATGAGCCTGTGGAATTCTCTGAGGTACGCCAAAAGGAACTTGTGTGCGTCAATATTGATGAATCTCAATATTCAAAAGCAGACGATACCATTCTGTTGCCCAATGAAAAAACAAAGGCAATGGCCGTTCATTGCACTTGGGCCTCTGCTTCCAGAACAATCTATATTGGATTTATCGATGAGGTGTCTGAAGAGGTGTATACCCTATCTGCCGTTGGTGGTGCTCTTACAGGAACGCTCGATCTGAGTTCCCTTCCAGAAGGTGAATATCGTCCCATCATGTACAGCAGCGACAACCAAAATATCAATGCTGTTATGCTGTATCAATTCCAATAGTCTCAAGTTGAAGAGAGGTGCCGTTCTACCAAGAACGGCACCTCTCTATGATATAGCGATGCCAAAACAGACCGGCTTCAACGACAGATTAGCTCGGCTGTCGTGACAAAACAATCCGGCTATGCGACGACAAAACAGACCAGCTATTTCTGGACAAAACAGCTGCCTAACACCACTCTTATGGAACCGCTGCGGTCAAGGATAAAGACGATCTCAGTCAGATTCTTATTCATTGCAAATACCTCCAATAAATTATGGCTGTTTTGGTGTTTCACACAGCCATATCACTTTGATATTCGCTTCATTTGGTCGCTTGTTAAGCGATGAATTCAAGCGCGAAGCAAAGATGCTTGCGCCTCTGGATTTCTCAGGATGTGTGATGTGCGTAAAACTCGCTCTCTGCAACACAAATCACGAAATTGTATTCCAGTCGATTTGCCTTGGACATGTCGATGTTATACCGCTTACTGACCTGACGCAAATAGGCAAAATACTCTTTGTCCTCACGAGTCAACGGAGACACCCAGCCTGTCCGTGAAGCGTGATCTTCTACCTGACGCAGATACTCAAGCTCTTTTTGTTCCATCGCAGCACACCTCCGGAAAGATAGCATATCAATCAGGGTTCCACCGACGAAAAGTCGCAGCACCTGATAACTATTATGCGCCAATCAGGCTTTGGTCAAATGCAAACAGCGCCTCATTGATCTCAAATACATTGTAGTTTCCTCGCTCGACAAAATACTCCACGATGATGTCAAATTTGCTGGAGTGCGACAGGGCAAATCCTGCTTTCGAGGCATATCCTGAATTCGTCAAGTGGCAATTCGAGTGCAAGCGCAAAGGCAATCACAGTAGGCTTTGATGGTCGATAGAGCTTATCCGTCCGAATCTTTGAGAACAGCTTTCGATCGATGTTGGCCTTCTTATAGCACTCTGCATCCGTCATGCCACACTCAAATCTTACGCAGAAGCATCTCGGAAAAGCTCGTCGATCTGCTTCAGCGCATCGTCCAGGGATGCTGCCTTTGTTA
>SCPN01000564.1_pt1 | contig 78808 bp, 83 predicted proteins | sample 6106831 | NCBI WGS metagenome assembly SCPN01 (sample SAMN10720447, study PRJNA508395) | human gut metagenome | isolation source: Participant 1, 0 month
CATTTTCTACAATTTGTGCAATGGTATCGTTGTTAATGGTACGCTCAAAAATAAGAATAAACGCCTGTTCTCTTTGGTCGCGCCTGTTCATACATTTCCTCCTATAATAAAAGACCACCCACTTTGTGGATGGTCTTTGTTTCATTCATTCTTTTTCCAATAATCCACGTATGAATTATAGCATAAAAAAAATTGCAAAGCAATTTTTTACCTGTAAATGCTATAACGTTCTTGTAATAACCAAAATTTTGGAACATTGAAAGATGTTCCTTTCAATATTGATTTTGTACCTGTTATAACACTTTCATACTGTAACAGAAATTAACGTTAATTTGAAAGCGTGCATGACAAAATATCAAAAGAACAGCCTAAATTCAAATGTACGAATCGCTTATTTTGAAACAATGGTAATTTTGTCAGCAGATATTTTCGCCTGTGCAACCACAATATCTTTAATGGCAATTGCATCGGCTGACGCAAATTCACCGTCTTTTTGCACTACCACATTGCATGCTCCGTTTTGAATAAATGCTACACAGTCCACAAAACCTTTGGATTTTACCAGATTTTCAATATTGGTCTCAGTAACAATATTTTGTGAAATTTCTGCTGCCTGATTGGCCGCTTCTGTTTTTGTATTTTCATCTGCAGTGGTATCATCGAGCACTTTTTGCACCAGTTCCTGAGAAGCGTCTCTGGATTTCTGACGTTCCAATCTGGCCTGTGCAAAATATGTATTTACATCTGTATTCGCTCCTGTATTGGCCGCTTCTGAAGAAGCCTCTGATGCAACGTTTCCTGAAACGGCACTTGACACAGCCTCCGATACTGCCGATGACGGTGAAGAATCCACAGAACCGTTTACCAGCTGTGCGGCCCCCAGTTCTTTGTCTGAAACACTGGTACCTGCATCCACAATCTGACTGTTTCCTCCAAACTGCCAATTTAAGTATACTGCTGCTCCCAAAGCCACTACCAAAGCTGCGAGAACCAGTTGTCGTTTACGAATCGCCATATACATAAAACTCCCCTCAATTTTTATTTAGATTGAATGACACAAACACGAGTAGACGTAATATCCAGCGCCGTTGTAACAGCCTGTATTACTTTTTGCTGTATCAGTGGATTATCTCCTCCGTCGCACACCACCACTACGCCTTTTACAATGGGCTGAACTTCTGTCACTGCAATTGGTTGTTGCGTTCCGTCGGAATTTTTAATCACCAGATATTTGGTTTCATTACTGTTATTAGACTGATTTTTTGTTGTACTGCTTGTATTCTTGTCTTGCTGTGTTTGCGTACTTGTTTTTTCTTCAGTTGCATACACTTGTTCTGAACTTTTTTCTATGGTGACCAACACACTGGCATTTCCCACTCCTTCAATTCCGTTAATTAAATTGGTCAGGCTTTGTTCGGTCTGCGTTTTAAAATCATCCACTGATTGCGCAGAGGCAGATGTCTGCTGCACTGTTTCAGTATTGGTTGTTTGTTTCTTATTCCCTCCAAAAAAACTGGAAAGGAAAATAACCAGAATTGCAACCACACCTACCACTACAATGATTTTTCGCGCATTGTCATTTTGCAGCAGTCTTTGCATAAAATTGAGACCTTTTTCCTTTTCCCCAATACTTTTTTTATCCGCCATGGATTGTTACCTCCGTTTGTAATCCCAGAACACCGTTTAATTGTTGTTCCAGCACATCCTGTGACATGGTAGCTCTGCTGACCGTCACTAACACTTTGCTAATAGATATGCTGTTGTCCTCATTAGTATCCATAATTAATTCAACATTTTCACAATTCACACCTTTTTTTGCAAGTTCAACCGTTACAATATTTTGTATCCCGCTGCTTGCAGCAGTGTGAATTTGACTGTTGACCGTATCTGTCAGGTCAACGGATGGATTGGGCTGTTCCACATCAATATATGCATCAAACCCATTGCTGATTTGCGGAACCAAACTGATAATCGGCATCATAATTCCGTAAAGTACAAACGCTCCCAGTACCAGCTTCATAACACGTTCCATTGCTCCGTTAGGAGATATGTACTGCAAAATAGAGGCTGCTATCACCGTAAAACAAACACTGATTGCCCATGACTGCACACCACTCATTGCACGGCACCTCCCATCATGAGAACAACAACGGTTGAAATGGTCATCATAGCCATAGTGCAAAGCAAAATGGCCAGCATCATACTCATGACTTTAGAGGCTGCATTTAAAATAGAGGTGATTTCTTTTAAATCAAATACATCGCCAATTCCCGCACAAACCGTTAATGTCATCTGCCAAAGCAAACATTCAATCAAAATGGGCAGGAACATAAAAACCACTGCCAGCACTCCAAATGCGCCTACACCACCTTTGAGTACCTTGATACATCCCTGCACTGTGCTCAATGCTTCTCCCAATGCACTGCCTACCACAGGTACAAAACTGCTGACCACAAAGCGAAGTGTTCGATTGGTGGTGACATCCACAGAGCCTCCCAGTAAACTTTGAATGGTAAGCAGCCCTGTAAATACACTCATGCAAAAACCCAATACCCATTTCACAATTTTGGAAATGGTATTGCACAATGTACTTAGCCGCAGGGTTGGCGATATAGCGGATACCACGGAAAAGCCCAAAAATATGTTCATACATGGTGCTAAAAAATGCGCAGATAAAAAGGAAATGGAATTGGTGGTTCCCAACATAAGCAAATTATACGAACTGGCAGTCACGGTTTGTCCGTTAGCAATCATAATGCCCACCAAAACGGGAATACATGCCAGCATAAACGTAGAAGCGCCTTGGATGACTCCGGTAAGTTTGACAATAGACTGGACAATTGGCGTAATCACTACCATACAAATACATAATGTACCGATTAGATTCATAATTCCGCCCATATTTTTTTCGCCCAAATTGATTTTCATACTGCCCAGCAAAGCGCAAAGCATCATAATTCCAAGCAAAGACAGCAATGCCTTCATAGGAGCTTGGACACCTTCTCCCAGCATTTTCAGAATCTGAGAAAATACACTGTTTGGCTGAATCGACTGGATACTGTTCCAGTCCACACCGCTTATCCCCATTTGGTCAAGCTGTGATTTGGTATCGTCAGGTAAATAATTTGGTAAATCATTTGCACCGGAATCTTCCGCCTGTTGTTCATAATATTCCTGAAACATTGCATCATCTTGGCTCTGGGTACTGTCTGTTTCCGCAGCCGAAACGGGTATGACAAACACGACAAATATCAATGCCAAACAGCAAAGTATTTTTTTCACATCCTTAGCCCCCTATTAAGGTAATGGCAGTATTGGCAATTGCTTCAAACAATGGCAATGCCATTAAAATAACCGCAACTTTTCCTGCAAGTTCTACTTTTGATGCCAAAGAAGATTCTCCGGCATCGCGGCAGGCATCTGCTGCAAACTGCGCCAAAAAACAGGTGCCCAATGTTTTGATTAAAATAATGGTATACTCTCCCGAAACACCGGAAGCAGACAGCATATCCGTAATGCTGCTTAAGGCCGGAGTAAAATTTTGAAATATCATAAACAAAATGAGTCCGCCGCCCAAAACAGAAAGCAGCATGGCATATTCTTTATGATACCTACGCATTAAAGTGGCTAAAACGGCAGTTAAAATCGCAAGACCGACAATGGCCAAAATATTCATATGCTATAACCCAAAAATGGACTTGATGGATTGAAAAAGTACATCTATTTGCTGAATTACCATCATCAATACCACAATCAGTCCGGCCAGCGTTGTCATCATAGCCTGTTCCTCACGTCCGGAACGAATAAGCAATTGATTGAGCACCGCAACGATAATGCCAATTGCGGCTATTTTAAAAATGAGATCGATATCCATATTTGCGATTCCTCCGTTTTAACATATTAAAAGTGCAACGCCTGTTCCAAAAAACAATCCCAACATAGAAAACAGCTTGGACTTTTTCTTTTTTTCTTCTCTTGCCTGTTCTATTTGTTCTTCCAATAATTTTGCAGTGACTTCACAATGGGCAATTTGACCTTCTATATCTGTATGTCCCAATTCTGCACCAAATTGTTCTATTAATCTTTTGTCTTTTAACTTCAATCCGCTGCCTTTGGTTCCTGCAGCTACACCACTTTTCCATGCCTCATCAAAACTTTTTCCTGTTTTGAGCAATAAATGACATGCCATAATAAATCCATATCCTCCACAGTATTTGTCTATAATCTGTCTTAAAGGCAATGCATGAAATCTCATTTCTGTTTCCATACGAATTACTTTTAGAAAAGATTCCAGAGTTTCTACTCTCATCCGCAGTTTATACGACTCCATGTAGCCTAACAGCGTTGTCATGGACACCAGAACAATACTGCCTACCAATTTGACCAAGTAAATCACCTGCTTTATGTATCTCTGCAATTTGTCCCAATGCGACCGCATCCATCATGGCTACATAACCAAATGCCTGCGACTGCAATAGAGTTTGTCCTTGCTTTTTTCTCAATAAATCATCTATATTGCCTGCATGTATGGTTGAGATCATCGCGGCTCCTGCATGCAATCCTTGCTGTACAGCTTCCAAATCTTCTTGTCCGCCCAACTCATCACAAAAAATAAATTGGGGCGATAAAGCGCGTACTGCTTGTATCATTCCTTCCCCTTTCGGATAATGGTCTAAAATATCCGAACACAACCCCAAATCATTTTGAGGAATACCGCAGTAGGTTCCCGCAAGTTCGCCGCGTTCGTCTATAATTGCTACTTTTTTGGGAATTCCTCCTGCGCCTGTAGCAAGCTGTCGTGCCAAGTCCCTAAGTAATGTGGTTTTTCCGCAGGAAGGCGGCCCCGCAATTAGCAATCCTTTGGAAATATCTTGTCCCATGCGGGATAAAAGTTCATTTGCCGCGCCGTACACCTGCCTTGCAACACGAATATTCAAAGAAGATATTTCCCTGACAGTTGCGATTTGTCCCTGCTGTAATACAGCTGTACCGCTGATACCTACACGATGACCGCCTTGAACTGTGATATATCCTTTTTTGATTTCTTCCTGATGAGAGTAAATAGAAAAATCACAAATTCTTCGATAGCTTTCTTCTATATCTTGTTTTTCTGTCACAATCGGCTGACCGTTATGTTTTAAAATATCGACTCTTGTTGGGGTATGTAATGTAACAGGCCGTCCAACTCTCAGCCGAATTTCATTGATTGCCTGCTGATGCAGCAAAGGTAACTCATATAATATCTCTTTTATGCGCATACATATCGGTTCAATCGCCGAATCGAAAGGTTTTGTTTCATATGCTGACACTGGTAAATCACACCCCTTATAAGATGAATCCTAAAAACAGCTTGTTTCTATTGGGAAAATGTATCTCATTTTCTTTACCATACATATGGACAAACTTGCTGTAATAGAACATCTCTTTGAAAAAGTTTGTCTTACCCCTTATATATGTTGGTTTACATAAAAAAATACCCAATTTATTCCTTTTACTAATTCCAAACAACACTCCATACTCGTACAGCAAGTTATAGTAAAATAATTTAAACAGTCCTGTGAGTACAAAAAAGCTCATACAAATCCTATCGTTTGTACGAGCAATCATCAGCTAATAACTATTTCATTCTAGGTTTACATTTTGTTATAAAGGTATATAAAATAAAAGACAGACATAAAAATGTCTGTCTTTTTTTTTTACTCTATCTTTGCTACCATCTCTAAAAATTCTTGTTCTGTTAATACCTTTATTCCTAATTCTTGTGCCTTTGTCAGCTTACTTCCGGCTTTTTCTCCGGCCAGCACATAATCGGTATTTTTTGAAACAGAACCGGTTGCTTTTGCGCCGAGATTCCAATTTTTCTTTGATGGAATCCCGTGTAAAATGCTCAAACTTCCTGTGGCTACCACAGTTTTGCCAAAGAAAGGATTATCTTGTGTAACCTCTTTGATTTCTACCTCTTCAAACGTAATCATTTCCAATAAATGAGAAAGCATGGTACGATTTTCTTCATGGCCAAAATATTCATATAAATTTCGATTTACCACTTCGCCAAAATCCCGAAGCTGTGTAAAATCATATTCAGAATCTACTTTTGTAATAAAATTATCCCAGCTCCATAAGCAGGCTTCTGCCAATACTTTCGCGGAACGTCTGCCAATATTTGGGATACCAAGTGCAACCAAAAATCGGTCCAACGGTACAACACTGCTTTTTTCAATGGCATTCCACAACTTCTGATAAGATTTTTCTCCAAACCCTTCCAAAGAGACAATTTGTTCTTTATGACGGTCTAATTTATAAATATCCGCAAACTCTTTAATCCAGCCCTTATCAACGAACTTTTCAATGGTTTGCAGCACTCGATTCCCAATATCCATTTGCCTGCTTGCTTACAAAATACACAAACTGCTGTACCCTTCTTGCCGGACAGTGGATATTGGGACAAAATAAAAATCTGGCATCTTTTGGCTGACGAATTTCCAAATCTGTATCACAGCAGGGACAAACATGCGGCAACTGATATGTTCCGCTTCGAGTTAAATTCTCTTCAATTTGAGGAATGATTTTATTTGCCTTATAAACAGTAATATCATCGCCTTCACCAAACTGAAACTCCTGAAAAATATCGTAATTGTGTACGCTTGCACGGCTTACCTCTGTACTGTCGATAATCACTTTATCAAACAAAGCCGTTAAACTTACCATACCTGTACGTGTGGTATTCAGCTCAATTTCGCGAAATTTTGTGGTCGCGGTTTCATCTGCCCATTTATATGCAATTTTATTATTCTCGTGGTGGTCAGTGGCGCCTTGTAATAATCCAAAACGAATATTATCATATTCAAAAATCAAACCGTCAACAGGATATGCATATTTTAGAGGGTCAAATTTATCAATATGCTCCTGTATTTCCCGGGAAGAATGAAATATCAAATACTCCCGTTCCACTACGGTAAATCCGTTATCTTCTAAAAACTGCATTTGTTCATGGCATGTTTCCAGATGCATTTCTTCCGAATCTACCAGTTCAAACGCAATAAATTCCAAATAGCGCTGTTTTACAATGGAAGAATTTAATTGTCGAACACTGCCTGCCGCCAGATTACGCGGATGCGCATATTGGTCTTCCAAAGGAAAAACATCATTGATTCTCTCAAAATTTTTCCAAGAAATAACGCCCTCGCCCGTAGTTCCAATTCACCTTGATATTGAATTTTTAGAGGTACATTGGTAAACATTTTTAAGGAATGGGTTACATCTTCTCCTTCTTCACCGTTACCGCGTGTAATAGCCTGCTGCAATGTACCGTTACGATATTTTAATACAATGGTGAGTCCATCCAGTTTCCAAGACACCATAATGGGTTGATCCATAACGAATTTAAACAGTTCTTCTGTTGATTTTGTTTTTTTGGAAGATAACATTGGTTTGGAATGGGTCACCTTTGTAAGACTTTCCAAAATTTGTCCCTGCACCTTTTGTGTGGGAGAATTGGCAAAAATAATTCCTGTTTTTTGTTCCAATTCTTCCAATTCATCATAAAGCTTATCATAAGCTTTGTCTGTCATAATTGGTTTATCATATTTATAATAAGCTTCCGAAGCACGGGATAATTCCTCCACAAGCTTCTTCATTCTTGCCAGCATATTCTTACTCCTTATTCTTCAAATCCAAATTATATTATAACCCTATTTTCCAAAATTACAAAGCAAATTTTTAAGATGCCTGCTGCGAAGTTGTTGTCTGATTTGTATTACTGTTTGACGATGTCATATTTGGCAATTGAAAATTGGCATATGTACTTGGCACTTCACCTACAATTACCGTTTCTGCCACAACCACTGTGGTATCTACGTCCGATTCACTTTTCATTCCCGGCAAATAAGAATAGCAGGAAGCATGTATGGTTAAATAGATTTTATGTATGGTTTGATTAATACCTGCCGATTCAAAACTGCTTTTAAAGTTGATATCTACATTGCCGATTAAACCGATTTTCAGCGGAACTCCCGGACCATAGCCTCTGAGTAAATTTCCTCCTATGAGTGTACCGATTGGAACGCTGGTACGGGAGGAATTGTTAATAAGTTTTTCCTGAATGGTAGTAGTAATCTCTGACTTAAACTGATTCATATTTACCATATTGGTAGTAATGCCAAGAATATTCCCGCTGCTGTCTCGCTCAATGGTTACAAAATCATTATACTCTATATCCTGGGCTGATATTTTTTCCTTAATTGCTTCTTCTATAGAAAGCGTAATTGCTTGTTTGGCTACGGTAGCAGTGATAGATTGTATCATGGGACGTAATTTAAAACTGAAAAAACAGCATAGCGCAATGAACAGAATGAAAATAAAAATCCACTTTTTCTTAATACCTCTTCTGCGACGACGGTTGCGACGCCGATATCTTCGCACAGCAACCCCCTCCTTTAAAATATGCGCAATACGCACTACTAGCATAATACTCACAAAGAGGTGAAAAAGTGCCTGTCTCATTAAAATTCATAAAAATAAATATAAAAAAACACAGGAAATGTTTTGCTGAGTGTGTATAAGGCAGTATCGGAAAAACACACAGAAACCGGCATTGCAGGGCAGAAACGAGAGTACGGATCGAAGGGTTCGTACTCTTTTTCTGTATATTCCGATAAAACTGCAATCGGCACATTGGTTTTTCCTGAAAATCTTCTGTAGAATGAAAGCACAAAAAACACAGGAGGTTTTTACGATGAAAAGCATTTATGAAGAAGCAGGCGGCACCTATACTCGGCAAGGCGATTATGAACTTCCCAATCTGAAAGTACCGCCCGAAAAAGAAATTGAAATCGGAGTTTGGGGACAGCGATACCGGCGATATTTGAAGCAGCACCACCGGATTCGGTATTACAATCTGCTGACTGCCGGAAAGCTAAACGAGCAATTAGCAGAGGTAGATCAACAGGCGGAGTGGATGTTTCAATCTCTTGTATCCGCATTTTCCAAGCAGGAAAATGTCACAGAAAAGCTGAAAGCCGATCGCCCTATGGAATGGGTGCAAAAGATGAATAACATCCGAAACCGAGCCTCTGAAATCGTCAACAACGAGTTGCTTTACATATGAAAGAACAGAAATTTCATCTTTATCTTTCGGAAGCTGAGCGAAGATTTCTTGTCCAAAATCTCCTTTGGTTTCAGAGCAAGCTGCGGCAGGAAGGGTGCTATACCGACGCTGTAGATGATTGGATTATCAAGCTTTCAAAAGCAAAGCTGAAAAAAATCAGGGTAACATAGAACGAACCGGAGAAAGCATCACCGCCTTCTCCGGTTTTTCTGTATCATCTTAGCGAGCAGACTGTTTGTATCCCCATACGGCTGCAAACAGTGATTCTCGTTAGGGCGCTGCCCTAAGACCCGATTGATTTTATATGCTTTTAACCGGCGTACTTCTTAAAGTTTTCCGCCTGCTCCAGCACTTCCTTATAGACATCATCCAGCGTTACTGGCGGATAGCCGTATTCGTCCAGCAGCAAAATTAAATCCACCTGCAAATTTGCTTTGATGTCATCACGGGTAGACCAATCGGTATAGCGGGACTTATCGTCAACAATGACTTTGATTTTCTTTGAAAGCTCAAGCATTTTTTCATCCGGATATTCATTATCGAATTCATATTTCTTTGCAACGGCTTTCAGAATATCATAAAAGGCTTTTTCCTCGTAGTCTATCCCTAATTTTTTGAAGGAGTCCTTTTCTGTTTTCAGCTCCGCAAGCAGATCGGCAAGCTTCCCGGCAATATCGTCAAGCACCTCATTGGCATAGGATTCATCTCTGCGGCGGTTATTGTATTCGTCAACCACCCGCTTTAATCTGTCTGCAAACTCTACACCCATGATTTTGTTGACCTTCTTGAATTCGTCGATTGCCTGTGAGAGTAGTCTTTGCAGGATTTTGATTTTGGTATTTGGCAACTGGATAGCGTTTATCTTGTCCATGTACTCATCGCTGAAAATGTCAACGGATATATGTTTTCCGGTTTCAAACAATTCCTCGATGCCGTCCGACTGGATAGCGCCCTCCAGCATTTCACGCACACGAGCGTTCATTTGCGAAATATCAGGGGCGTCTCCCTTTGTCAGCTTGAAAAGGATAGAGCGGACTGCACAGTAAAAATGAATATAGTCTTTTTCTTCGTCCGAAATCTTTTCGCTGGAGCTGCAAAGATTGAATGCCTGCTTCATTCGCTTGACCGCCGCCATAAAACGGGTTTCCAGTTCCTCCGACAGCTGTACATATTCAACCGCCCGATTGAGGCAGGAAAGTTGCTCCGTCGGAGAGCCTTCAAAGAAATCCCTGCTGTTAAAACTGTGGAACATCTGCGCCAGCACTTCTAATTGGTCTTTGACGATGGTAACTGCCTGCTCTATACCTTCAAACTCATCACATTCAAAATTTGTGTATTTCTTTAGAGCAAGGTTCATATTCTTTTTGATACCGATGTAGTCCACAATCAACCCCTTCTCTTTGCCTTCGCAGACACGGTTGACACGGGAGATCGTTTGGATCAGTGTGTGCTGTTGAATCGGCTTGTCTATGTAAATGGTATCCAGCTCCGGCACATCAAATCCGGTCAGCCACATATCGACAACAATAGCGATTTTGAAATTGGATTTCGGATTTTTGAACTGCCGGTCAAATTCTTTGCGGTCGTCCTTTGTCCCAAGCATTTCATAGAGGGCAGGCTCATCGTCTTTGTTACGAGTCATCACCAGCTTGATTTTCTCAATAGGCTTCAGTTCTTTTTTCTCTTTATCGGTAAGCGCTGTTTCATCATCGCTGATTTTCTTTTCCGACCACTGGGGACGCATCTCTACAATGATTTTGTAAAGATCATAAGCGATATTGCGGTTCATGCAGACAAACATTGCCTTGCCCGCAACCATAGCGCCCTCTGCCACACGGGTTTCGTAATGGTGAATAAAGTCCTTGGCGACTGCACAGCCTGTCCGGATCGCCGATAATCGCTTCCATTTGGGCGACAGCTTCTTTTCCTCGATTTGGTGCTCGTTAGCGCCTGCGCTTCGCACTGATCGATAATACTGTTCGATTTCTTTGACTTTTGCATTGTCCAGCGTCACTCTCGCCGCACGCCCGTCGTAAACAAGATTGACAGTGATGCCGTCACGCACCGATTCGGTCATGGTGTAGGAATCCACCACAGGACCGAATACTTCAATCGTCCCGTCCACCGGCGTTCCGGTAAAGCCTACATAGGTAGCGTTCGGCAGGGAATCATGCAGATACTTGGCAAAGCCGTATTTGCGTTCCACACCCGATTCGGTCACTTTGACCTTTTGGTCAAGGTTGATCTGGCTTCGGTGCGCTTCATCAGAAATACAAATGACATTGGTTCTATCGGTAAGAAGCTGCAAATCCTCAGTAAATTTCTGGATGGTCGTTAAATACACGCCGCCGCTTTCCCGGCCCTGCAATTCTTCTCGCAACTTTTCACGGGATTCAATGCTGACCACCGTTTCGTCCCCAATATATTTTTTGGAGCCCACAAACTGGCGAGAAAGCTGGTCGTCCAAATCGGTGCGGTCGGTGATAATCAAAATAGTCGGGCTGTGAAATATCTTGCTTTTCATCAGCATACGGGTCAGAAACAGCATAGTATAGCTCTTGCCGCAGCCGGTAGCGCCGAAATAGGTACCGCCCTTCCCATCGCCGTCCGGACGCATATGCAGCTTGATATTCTCAAACAGCTTGGTAGCGGCAAAAAACTGCGGATAACGGCAGACAATTTTCAGCTCTTTATCCGAGCTGTCGGGGAAATAGATAAAATCCTTGATAACCGCAAGCAAACGGTCTTTTCGGAACAGCCCCTTCATCATCGTAACAAGAGAGTTGATGCCGTCCAGCTCCTTGTCCTCAGATTCAACTTTCCGCCATGCATAGAAATAGTCGTAGGGACTGAAAAGAGAGCCGTATTTGTTGTTCGCCCCGTCGCTGATGACCACAAAGGTGTTGTATTTGAGCAGTTCCGGAATATCTCTGCGGTAGCGGACGGTAAGCTGCTTGTAAGCGTCCATGATCGTTGTGTTTTCTTTGACAGCGCTCTTAAATTCCAGAACCACCACAGGAATGCCGTTGACAAACACAATTCCGTCGGGAATGCGGAGCTGACCGCCCACGCCCTCGATTTCAAACTGATTGACTGCTTTGAAGATGTTGTTTTCGGGGTTGTCATAGTCGATAAGCTCAATATATAAATCCTTCTGCGTTCTGTCCTCACGGTTGAGAATAAAGCCGTCGCACAGCAGCTTATGTATCGCCTTGTTCGCTTCGTACACCGTGCCGGAGATGTTCCGCAGCCGCAAAAGGATACCGTCTACTTCCCCGGGAGTGATACCATCCTTGGCATAGCGGTTATATAAATACTGCCGCAGGTCATCAACGAGCAAAACCTCCGTGCGTTCCCGATGGATCTGCTCTCCTGCGAGATAGGTATATCCTTCATCCTTGAACAGCTCCATAATGGATAGCTCCAAGGCGTGTTCGTTAAAGTTTGCCATTGTGGTCACTCCTTTGTCTGAGAACGCAACTGTTCTTCAAATTCTTTCATTTGCTGTTTAAGATCATAATCCTGATATTTTAATCCTAATTGTGCAAGCATCAATGTGCCTTCCCAATCATCTATATTGGCATATTGTCCTACTTTGTATATATCTGTAAGACAAGCGATAATCAGTTGTGTTACACTCAAAGCAAAATCAATCAATTCCTGAATATCAGAATAATGAATAGGGGCTTGAGTTGAGATATCTTCTCCCGAAAGCCTACTTGAATCATTGTGTGCATACAGTTTATTTCTTTGTATTCTAATGTTTTTCTGCTTTTTACTTAGGGCGTTAAATTTTATCTGATATAAACTTAAATACTCAGAAAACTTTAAATCAACCACAACTGGTGTTTCTCTTGTATGTTCCGCATCAAATAGCTTTAAAATTTCCCGTTGACTTTGTACCTGTTCTTCAAAAAAGCGTTCCTCATCCGGCTTTAGCTCATGCTGGTAGGGTATTTGAAAAGTATATTTTTCTCCGTCTACTTCTATTTCCTTTATGGCTCTGTATTCTGGAAACAAAGATATGTTTGCTTGGCAGTCCTTTAACAGCGATCCGATGGTGAATACCCCGCCGGTTTTGTCGTACAGCTTTGCAAGTTCCATAAAGCAAGCAACCTGTAAAGCATTGTAGACAATGTTATAAAATGCCGGAGATAGATCCATCTCCGCCTTGTATTTTTTTGAATGCTTCCCATACTGCTGCATAATCAAAAAATATGAATTGGCGTCAAAGGCTTCACGAAATAGTTCTTCCGCCAGTTTTAGTAATTCGTCTTTAATCACTTTATTGCTCACTTCCTTCCGGGTAAATGATAATTTAGAAGCTTGCTATTCTAATACCACCACTAAATGTTTGTGCAAAATGAGTGGTTTAAAGGTTTGTGTTTCAAGAATTTCGGAGAAAAGTTGGTGGTGCAACCCGTCTAAAGATATTGCATGAATACTTGTTCTGATCAAACTGTATTTCATTGACTCAAAAGATTTGACCTGTTTAAGAAGTTCATCTATAAAGGCGAAACATGATATTACCGAAGCGGCTTTACATAGTTGTAGCAATACTTAAATAAAGGCAGTGTCTTTAACTTCAACGCATAACAAGACTGATTCATCGCCATAGATACTCCTGCCATTGCCAAATTACCAACTGTTCAAGACAAGTAATTATCCCCAAAAGCGAATTTGGAACTGCTTTCGAACTATTTTTAAACCTTCAACGGTCACAGTTGTTGGAAAGTCATTCATCCGGAACTACCTTTATGGAGATTTCGGGTAATGTGTTGAAAGCCATTCCCATTTCTATTCTTCTGAAGAACTTTTGAAGAAATTTTCCCCAAAGTTGCACAACATCGGTAAAGGATATTGTTGCATCCGTTTTCCTTTCTGAAAACATTTTGAAGAAAATCGTATCGGTGGTATTCAGTAAATTATCATTTATCCGCTTTTTCAAAGTAATTCTGTCGGTGATTGCCTTGTAAGCTTTGACGATACTTCTCTGCTCCTCGATAGAAGGAACAGGAAGTTCAACATTACACATCTCGTCCCAACCCATGACTTCTCGGACGCTTCCATGAGACTTGAAACGGGCATATCGATCAAACTCCGGTCTGCTGAACCAAAGCATTAAATATTCAGGGTCAAGTTTGTTTTTGTTTATAACCTCAAAGACAGTGTAGGAGCTTGAAATGATGCAATCCTCGCCCTCAAGATAGGCGATAGATATTTTTTCGCCATTTCTTGAAGTAACAGGGCCGTATGCAAACTGTCCGGTTTGAACTACTTTGTAATTCGACAGATCTGTGCCGATAATGTTAGCAATAGATGGAATAAACCGCTTCTCAATGCTAACGCCAAGTAAATTCGTAATGGAAAGGTCTCGATTTCGCTTATCCACAAGCCGAATGTAGTTTCCTAAAACCTCATAACCAGTTCTCATTCCGTTCACCTCATCCGATGTATTTTCTGTGAGCAATCTTGACATTGCTCTGCTTTACCATTGCGTATTGTAAGGTAGTATCTATTCGTCTATGCCCTAAAAGCTGCTGGAGCTGCTCTATGGGCATTCCTTTGTCGATTGCCATTGTCGCAAGAGTTCGTCTAAACTTGTGCGGATACACTTTGCTTAGTCCCAAGCGTTTGCCGTACTCACGGAGCCGCACTTCAATACCGCTGATTTGCAAGCGTTTATGTGGCTTTTGCAGAGACACAAACAGTGCCGGATTTTCGTCCCTGCGGCTGTTCAAGTAATTTTGCAAGTGGATTTTCGTCCTTGCGTCAAAGTACACGATACGCTCTTTGTCTCCCTTGCCGAATACCACACATTCTCTTTCGTTAAAGTTTATATCCGCCCGATTCAGTAAAACCATTTCTCCCACACGCATACCCGTTGAGGCAAGCATATCTATGATCGCCAGATCCCGAAGCTCGGTACAGCTATCACGCATGAGTTCGAGGGCTTCGTCGGTGTAGGTTTCTTTTATGTTCGTTCCGGTTTTGACTTTATGGATTCTGTCTGACCGGACTTCTTTCAGAATATAGTCCTCATCTTCCAACCACGAAAAGAAGCTGGAAAGTATGCGCCTTATGTTATCGATCGTAACCTTGCTTGATTGATTTTTCTCCTGATACTCGGTCAAATAACTGCGAACATCATCGGTTACGATGTGCCTAACTCCTTTCCCGACACAGGTCAGCATAGCTTGTATCGTTGCGTTATAGTATTTCAGGGTCTTTTCAGAGCACCCTTCTATTCGCTTTGCGGAAAGGAATAGCTCCACCAAATCCTGTTCTAAGTTTTCCGTATTGTTCTCAACTTTTGTTACCTTATAGCTAAATAGCGTGTGTTGCAGCACCTCTTGCAGCTTCTCTGTTTGAGCGTTATTCAGGTAAGGCAGCATTCCCTGAACAACATCTGTGATTAAATTCTGTTTCATAGTCGTATCTCCTTGATTTATTAAGAGAACAACTATGGGGCGGGAGTTCCCCTACTTTAACTCCTGCCACCCACAAGAGTTGTGGGATATATGGTAAATGATAAATGATAATTTAGAAGCACTTGATAACTGAGCCAATAACGTTTTGAAATCGCTGAGCTGCTGTCTCAGATTGGTTTGTAAGAATTTGAGCAAAAGTGGTCTAAAGCTTTTGATGGAAAACTCTTTCTGATCAATATGTAGGACTCAAAACTTTTCCATTTCAAAAGTTCGTGTACTAAGGCTAAACAGCTCCATGCTTTTCTTGTCGCTATTGTAGCGTGTGAAAATTAAATAATGGCGGAAAGTCAGTTCTTTTTAACTTAACAAGACTGATTGTCGGATAGATACCTGCATTGCTAAATTCAGACCTTTTGCACTAATCAAGAACAAAGGTGGTGAATGGCGGATTTGAAATGACTTGAACTAATTATTTAAACTTCAAACGGTCAAACTGTTTTCGGTACTAACTCAAAGAAACAGACAGTTGTTGGAAACATTCATCCGAGTAAAGTAATGAATTTCGCCATTCCCAAAACCATTCCGCTATTCCGCCCGAAGAATTTTCGTCAATGTGTGAACCAATATTCGCATATCAGGAACAAATTGAAGCCGAGATTTTGCATTTACTTGAGCTTCAACGCACAATGGTAAGTCAAATATCGCCGCTAAATTATCATTTATCTGCTTTTTCAAAGCGATTCTGTCGGTGATTGCTTGATAACTTTGCACTATTTCAATTTGTTCATCCAGCGGAGGAACAGGAACTTTCATCCTGCAAATATCATCCCAAGTAATACCGCCTCGAACACTTCCGTCAGTGCGGAGCCAACAAAGCCTGTCAAATTCCGGCCTGCGAAACCACATCATTAAGTAATCCTCATTCAAAATACTGTTATCAATAATCTCGAACATAAAGTATGCAGGAGATACGATTGCAGGCTCATCCTCAGTGTATAAAGCAACAGGCAGTCTTTCATCACGGCCGACATGCATGGGATTACAGGCAAACTTGTCTTTGGTAATGAGTTTGTATTTACTCAAATCCGTACCGATTACATTCGCAACCGATGGCATAAAATATTTGTCTATATTTATGCCTAAGACTTGCTCCGTGACAAGGTCTGTGTTGCGTGTATCAACCAATCGGATATAATTGCCTAAAGCGTCATAATTCGATTTCATACCCTAACTCCTTAAACACTGCCAACAGGTCAGCTTTCGACTGTTCTTCCTGCACTAACAGCTCTTTCAGCTCAGCCTGAAGTGTTTTCATCTTCGTATCAAAGTCGACATTCTCATCACGGTTGACAAATTCAATATATCGGCTGGGCACAAGAGTAAAGCCTTTTTCTGCGACTTCCTCAAAAGAAGCGGAATAGCAAAATTCCGGAATATTCTCGTAGGTTTCCTCATAGCCCTCCTGCTGCCAGTTGTGATAGACCGAAGTGACCTTCGCCCGATCTTCCTCCGTCAGTTCAATGTATTTTTTCTCGTAGGGGCTGCCCATCTGCCGCAAATCCATAAAGAGAATTTCCCGCTCTCTGTTACGGTAACGCTTAAGCTGCCCGTTCGACTCTACAACACGGGCTTTTTTGTTTTTGTTCAGTATCCAAAGCGTGACGCTGATGTCAGTTGTATAGAACAGATTTCTCGGTAAGATGATAATCGCTTCCACCAGATTGTTTTCAATCAGCTGTTGCCTGATTTTCAGCTCCGTTCCGTCGTCGGACAGAGCGCCGTTTGCAAGCAGAAAACCGGCGACGCCGTTCTGCGAAAGCTTGGAAACGATATTCAAAATCCAACCATAGTTTGCGTTGCTGGTAGGCGGCACTTCATAGCCGTCCCATCTGGGATCGTCAACCAATTCGTTTTCCGCTCTCCATGCTTTTTGATTAAAGGGCGGGTTTGCCATAATGTAATCGGCTTTCAAATCCTTGTGCTGGTCGTTGGTAAAGGTATTCGCCGCCGTCTCGCCAAGATTTGCGGAAATGCCACGGATGGCAAGGTTCATCTTACACAGTTTATAGGTGGTATTTGTATATTCCTGTCCGTAGATGGAAACCTGCTTTTTGTTCCCATGATGTGCTTCCACAAACTTCATGGACTGCACGAACATACCGCCGGATCCGCAGCAGGGATCGTATAAAATTCCGTCATAAGGCTCCAGCATTTCGGCAATCAAATTGACGATACATTTCGGCGTATAGAATTCGCCTTTACCTTTTCCTTCGGCAAGCGCAAATTTGCTGAGAAAATACTCATAAATGCGTCCGATGATGTCGTTCTCTTTATCATCGGTATTGATGCGGTTGATCTCGTCCAGCAGGGAAGCCAGCTTTGCCGTGTCAAGCTGCAAGCGGGAATAATAGTTGTCCGGCAGAGCGCCCTTCAGCGCCGGATTTGATTTTTCAATGGTGTATAGCGCCGTGTCGATCTTCAGGGCGATGTCGTCCTGCTTGGCGTTTTCCATAATATAAGACCAGCGGCTTTCCTCAGGCAGATAAAAAACATTGTCTTTTGTGTAGAACGCCACCGTGTCCACAAATTTTTCGCCGTACTGTTTTGTAATCATTTTCCTTTGAGCGTCAAATTTATCACCGGCGAATTTCAGGAAAAATAGGCTCAGGACAACATGCTTATACTCCGCAGGCTCTACTGAGCCACGCAGCTTGTCTGCACTTTTCCAAAGCGCTTCCTCCATAGATATTTCTTTTTTCGGTTTTGCTGTCCGTGCCATTGTTATTCCTCCGTCATCTTATCCGTATGATCCGGAATGATCTCCATGATATCATCCATCGTACAGCCAAGCGCAATGCAGATTTTTGCCAGCACCTCAGTAGTAACATTGTCGCCACGGTTCAATTTTCCAATGGTGTAATGGCTAATCCCCGCCGCCTGCTCCAGATCTTTTTTCTTCATATCTTTATCTATCAGTAGTTTCCATAGCTTTTTGTAGCTGATTGCCATAGCATATAACCTCCCGATAAACTGCAAAGTCCATAATGTGATATCTTATTATAGCACTTTTTGACGAGTTATTCAACCGATATGTATGCGTTCGCTGTATTTAAGAAAGTCAATTATATTTTTTATCGAAAGTGTGCCTGCCTATGTTGGCGGGCAAATTTTTTTGCCTTTTTTCGAGACTACTGTCCCCAAATGCACTCCGCCAGTGGGAACAAGTGAAGGGATAAATTTTCTCAAAAAATTTTTTTGAGAAAGCCCCAAAATTGGTGTGCATTTCGGCACCCTTTGTCCAAATGAGTGAAGAGGTTTTTTCATTCGGAAATATTTTCCCGTTTAGGGGTTGCATTTGACCTCTGCCAGTGGGAATAGGTGAAGAGATAAATTTTTCAAAAAATTTTTCGGAGAAAGCCCGGAAACGGGTGTGCATTTGGATACCCCTTGTGCAAATAAGTGAGAGGGATTTTCAAATTCTCAAATATTTTCCCATTTAGACTTGCCACTTGCCCTTCCCCGGTGGGAATAAGTGAAAGACCTTTTCGTTGTACCTTGAAAATTGAATAACGATCCGAATGAGATATGACTTTGCCACGACCTCACAGGAGCGAGCAAAGCAACGCTGCGGTGAGATTCCGGGGCAGGAACAGCATTCACAGAAAACAGCAGGCTCTGTAAATCAATGGATCATCAAATCGTGAGGAGGTGAAAATCATGGTCATAAAAATCACGCCAAAGCAATCAAAGCGGATCAACGCCCTCATCAAAAAGCTTTGCTGCAACTATGTAGACGGCAATTGTCTTCTGCTGGACGACGGCGAGGAACATAGCTGCGTGCAGTGCATCAGTCGGTACGAAATCTACTGCAACTATTTTAAAAACGCAGTCCTTCCCGCAGATAGGGAACTGTTTGCCGAGATCATGCAGCCGACAAGCAAAAAACAGTGCCAAATCTGTAAGTCGTACTTCGTACCAAAGGCAAAGAACCAGCGCTACTGTCCGGACTGTGCCGCCATTCAGAAGCGGAAGAAAGCTACCGAGCGCCAGCGCAGGAAACGGGCAGTGCAGTTTTAAGCGGGTTTCAGGGTGCAGCCCTGACGAGTGATACTGTTTTGCGACGGTAGGAGTACAAACAGTCTGCTCGCTCCGATAGGGCAAGGCTTTGATTGAAAAGTTTTGTGCTACTTGTGACAAGCAGAAAAACGGTATCGGTGTCACGCTTTTGGAATCCACAAAGCCGCAGAAATCAAGGCTTTTTCCAAGTGAAAATGCCATAAGGAATACCGTAATACCCGAACATACAAAATCACGGTTTAAAACCGTGACAGAAAGAAGGTGATGATCTGAATCCATATTTTAAACTATCCGAAGCGGAAAGCTATGTGTTTTACAAAGTCCCCAAGGCTTTATTCACAGAAGAAAAATACAAGCCGGTTTCCACCGACGCAAAATGCTCTACGGCCTGCTGCTCGACCGGATGCACCTTTCCGCCAAAACGGCTGGACGGACAAGTGTGGGCGTGTCTACCAGTTCTTTACTGTCAAAGAGGCGCAGGAAAACTGCGCTTCGGGCACGAAAAGATATGCAGATTGTTCTCGGAATTAGAGCAGGCAGACCTGATTATCCGCAAGCGGCAGGGACAGGGCAAGCCGAGCATCATCTACTTGAAAAAGAAGAAAAACAATGGAGGTTTCATAACATATGAAAGAAGAAGAAACGATTGAATACTTAGATTTAAAAACCCTTGTTCCTTTTCAAAATCACCCGTTCAAGCTGCGGGACGGAGAAGAAAAGGAACAGCTTCTACAGAGTATCAAAACGCAGGGCGCCATCGAGCCGCTGATCGTCCGTCCTCTTTCGGAAAGTGAATACGAGGTCGTATCAGGACACAGGCGTTTGGAGATTTGCAAAGAACTCGGTATGGAAAAGATACCTGTTATCGTCCGAAATCTGACCGATGAGCAGGCAGTTTCCACGATGGTAGATGTCAACCTACACCGGGAAAATATATTGCCAAGTGAGCGTGCATTCGCCTACAAAATGAAATGGGAAGCGGCAAAAAAATCAGAAAAGACTTTGTCGCAACCTGCGACAAGGATGAGAAACGATGATGTCATCGCTCAAAGTTTCGGCATTGGTAAAGACACCTTGCACCGATATATCCGTTTAACTTACTTAATTTCCGAACTGCTTGAGATGGTGGACGATGGCAGGATCGCCCTCACGCCTGCGGTGGAATTGTCGTATTTGACGGAACAGGAACAGCATTTGCTTCTGAACGAAATCGAATATGCGGACGCTACGCCGTCCCTTTCACAGGCACAGAGGCTTCGTGACTTTTCCCGTCAGGGCAGACTTAATTCTGATGTCATCTTTGCCGTGATGAGCGAGGAAAAAGCCAACCAGAAGGAGCAGATCCGCTTTCCCAAAGAGGAGATACAGAAGTATTTTCCCAAAAGCTATACTGTCACCGGGCAACCCCCAATATCCCCAAAAGGGCAAACTCCCGTAACATCCCCGCCACACCTTTAATGGCCGTGGAAACCGTTCCCCGTAGCTTCTTCTGAGTCCCTTACGAGCCAAGTGCATTCCTTAAAATCGCCGAAAACACGCCATTTTTACACCTTATATAAATCAAAAAAGACCCGGTACAGAGCCTATTTATGCTCTATACTGAGTCTTTTTTATCGTCTCTCTTAGATTATGTTAAGGTGCCCTTTTGGGAATATTCGGAAATGCCTTTCGTCATATACGGGCAAGGATATGCAGAATACCATTCTGAAACTGTTGGAAAAATGGCAGCGGCAGAGAGAACGAAACGCAAGGGAGGAACGGTAAATGGACGATAAAATAATTCCTTTGGGAAGTTTCGTTCCCTACTTCTATTCGCCGGACAACGATTCCTTTTCCATGCAGATCGGCGGTACGGTCTATGAGGTGACCACCCATTTTGATACAGAGGGCAAAGAAACCGTCCTAAAGCAGTTCCGGGACTTGCTTCTGGAGCTGCAAAACATTTAACCCTGCACATTCGACAATGCGGGCACTGCACGGTATACTGGCATTACCCTGCAATGCCCGGTTGTCAGAAAGGAGATCAAAGAATTAATGACAACGCAAAACAAATCAAACGGGCAGGAAAAAGAAAAGATCACCGCCCTTTACTGCCGTTTATCGGTGGACGATGACAAGAAAGACATGGAGTCGAACTCCATTACCAATCAAAAACAGATTTTACTGGACTACGCTAAAAAGTATGGGTATCTGCACCCGGTTTTCTTTGTAGACGACGGCATTTCCGGGACAACCTTTCAAAGGCCGGATTTTCAGCGGATGCAGAGAATGGCGGAGAACGGAGAGGTCGGGACGATCATCGTAAAGGATGTTTCCCGCTTTGGCCGTGAGCAGGTCGAGATGGGCAGGCTGACGCAGGTAGTCTATCCGTCTCTCGGCATTACCTTTATTGCCATACAGGAAAACATCAATTCCACGACCGGTGAGGGAATGGAAATGCTGCCCTTTTACAGCATCTTTAACGAGTGGTATGCGGCGCAGACTTCCAAGAAAATCCGTGCGGTCAATGAGCTGAAAGCCTCTCAGGGCAGGCGGGTTGCTTCTGCTGTCGCCTACGGCTACAAAAAGATTGAAGGCGATAAAGAACAGTGGTATATTGACGAGCCTGCGGCGCAAGTTGTCCGAAGGATATTCGCTCTCTGCCTTGCCGGAAAAGGCCCGACGCAGATTGCAAAGCAGCTGGAACGGGAGAAAATCCTTGTCCCTACCGCCTACTTTCATTCTGTAGGAAGAAAGACGAGCAATCCCGTTCCGGCAAATATCTACGGCTGGCGTGAAAGCACAGTAGAGTATATTCTGGACAACCGGCAGTATACGGGCTGCACGGTAAACGGGAAATCCACGACGGTCAGCTACAAGGTGCATAAGGTGATCGAGAATCCGAAAGAGGAATACCAGATTGTTCCCAACACGCAGGAGGCAATCATTGACGAGAATGTATGGCTGAGGGTGCAGGAACTCAGAAAGAACAAGCGCAGACCTACAAAAACAAATCGGAAAAGCCTGTTTTCAGGGCTGGTATTCTGTGCGGACTGCAAATCAAAGCTGCACTTCTGTGCCGCCAAATCGCTCAAGCGCAATCAGGAATTTTTCCGCTGTGCCAACTACAAGGACGGCAGAGGAAACTGCACGATTCATTTTATCCGGGATGTAGTCTTGGAAATGGTCGTGAAGGAAGCGGTTGCGGGTTTGGCAGATTTTGTGCGCTGCTATGAGTCGGTATTCCTCTATATGCAGAAGCAGAAATGCGGAGAGTTTCAGAAAAAAACGGCAGCATGAATTGAAGCTTTCCATGGAAAGCAGCAGAAAGCGGATCGCCGATCTGGACAAGCTGTTCAACCGGATTTATGAGGACAATGTGATCGGGAAGCTGTCGGATGAACGCTATGCGAGAATGGCGGCGGAGTATGAATCCGAGCAGAAAGAGCTGCTGGAAAAGGTCAAAGAGGAAGAAAAGCAGCTATCTGAAATGGAGCAGAAATCGGTGGATATGCGCCTGCTTTTACAGGGGCTGCGAGAATTTACCGACATGAAAGAACTGATGCCGACGATCGTAAACAAGCTGATCCGGCGCATTGAGGTGCACAATCCGGAAAAGAAACACGCCCGAAAATCGGTGAAGGTAGACATCTATTTCACGGCGGTAGGATTGGTGAGCCTTCCTGACGAGCAGGAGATCCGGGAAATGATGGAACAGATACGCAGCACATCACAGCTTCCAAAACAGCTCACCGCATAAAAAGAAAACGGTGTAACCCGATTTTTTTGCGGGTTACACCATCTTCTCTACTTTTTACTGCCTTATCAGCACGGGGCATTTCTTTCCTGTGCTTTCTATGATAAAAAATTAAATCTTATTCAGCTTGTTCTATTTCTTCATTGTTTTCCTGAGCAACCGGCTCTAACAATGCTTTGATAGACAAACTTACACGTTTTTTATCAAAATCAATTTCTGTAATTTTTGCTTTTACAACTTGGTCAACCTTCAATACATCTTGAGGTTTCTCAATTCTTTCGTTTGCAATTTGAGAAATATGAATCAAACCGTCAATACCAGGAAGAATTCTTGCAAAAGCACCGAATGCTGTCATGCCAACAATGGTAGTATCTACAACAGTACCAACAGGATAATCATTTTTCAGAATTTCCCATGGATTGTCTTCCGCGCGTTTGTAGCCCAAAGATACTTTGCCTTTTTCACGGTCTAAGCTTTTGATGTAAACAGTGACTTCATCACCTACGTTTACAACTTCAGACGGATGTTTGATTCTGTTCCAAGATAGTTCGGAAATATGAATCATACCATCAATACCGCCCAAGTCAACAAATGCACCGTAAGCAGTCAAAGATTTTACAACACCTTTATACTCTTTGCCTTCTTCGGCAGTTTCCCAGAATTTATCTGCCAACTCTTTTCTTTCGTCTTTCAGTACTGCACGGATAGAACCAACAGCACGGCGACGAGAACGGTTTACTTCAATAATGCGGAAGTTAACCTCTTTTTTCAACAAGTTCTCCAGTGGTTCACCACGTGTAGCAGTTGCCTGGGAAGCAGGAATAAATACTCTTACACCGTTGGTAACTGCAATTACACCGCCTTTGATTACTTCTGTAACCACACCTGTTAAAACAGTGCCGTCTTCCTCTGCTTTTGCAACAACGTCCCAGCCTTTAATTGCATCCAAACGTTTTTTGGAAAGCATAATGGTACCTTCCTGGTCATTTGTACGCATAATCAGCAATTCAATTTCATCGCCGATTTTTACAATGTCCTCCGGTTTTGCATTTGGGTCGGAAGACAATTCACTTGCAGGTACAAAACCTGCTTGCTTTCTGCCTACATCAACCTGAATTTCGTTTGGAGCTATACCGACAACTACGCCGCGTACCTTTTCGTCTGTATTTAAACTTTTTAGAGATTCCTCTAACATCTCTGCAAAGCTAAGTTCGGTGTTCTCCTCAAAATGGCCCTCGCCAGCTTTAATATCTGTCATGGTAACAAGTACCTCCTTTATGATACTTGCAGGTGTTGAGGCACCTGCAGTAATTCCTACATTTTTTGCAGCCTTCACTTGTGCTACCGGAAGCTCCTGTGCCGTTTCAATTAAATATGTAACACAATGAGGTTTGCATACATCATAGAGTTTGGCAGTATTGGAACTGTGCTTTCCCCCTATAATAATCATCAAGTCAGATTTTTTCGCCAATTCAACAGCTTCTGACTGACGTTTTGCAGTCGCATTACATATTGTATCAAAAATTGTGGCATTTGTATATACCCTTTTGAGGATTTTCAAACAATTTTTCCATTCTATTACATGAAAAGTGGTTTGAACTACCACACTAATCGGCTGATTGACCAAATTTGGCTCGGATTCTGACAAATTTTGCAGCTCCTGCGCACTGTTTACAATATAACATTTGCTGCTGCAATGTCCATGTATTCCTATAATTTCAGGATGCCTGGCATCTCCTATGATAATAATGGTTTGTCCTTTGGCAGATTCTTTTTCCACTATTTTGTGAATTTTTGTTACAAACGGACACGTTGCATCGGAACAAACCGCATGCTGATGCGCAATGCTGTCCATTGTTTCCTGAGGCACACCATGAGCACGAATCACTATGGTTCCGTCTTTTGGGGCATGCTCTACAGTTTCAATAATCTCTACACCACGTGCTTCCAATTCCGCAATCATTTGCGGATTGTGAATAATAGGACCTAGAGTATATACTTTTTTTCCTTCGTCCAGTAGTTGATAAACCATTTGAACAGCCCTGTCTACGCCAAAACAAAATCCTGCGGATTTTGCTACTTCAATACTCATTCTTTCGCCTCCAATAACTGATTTACTCGCTCCGCAATTATGTGAGCGGCATATTTCATTTCTTTACGGCTTCCGTCCGTAAAACCGAATTCCTCGTATGCAATCGGTTTTCCAAAACGGATGGTTACAGGTTTCCATGCTTTGATGTCACCGTTTGTATCAATGCCGACAGGTAAAACAGGCGCTTTGGCATGATATGCAATCATAGCAATTCCCGATTTTGGCTGAAACGGAATGCCGTGAGCAACAATGCCTCCCTGAGGAAAAATCCCGAGCAAACCGCCTTGTTCCAAAATTTCAATTGCCTGCTCAATCGCTTTTGTATCGCCGCTTCCTCTTTTCACGGGAAACGCGCCCAGAGTACGCAAAAAACGGTTCACCGCTTTTCCATGCTTTACAAACAATTCTTCTTTCGCCATATATCGTATGGATCGTTTTTTCACACTGACCCCCAACAAAATAGGATCCATAACAGACCTGTGATTACTGCACAAAATCATTTTTCCTGCAGCTGGAATATGTTCCGCACCAATCACGCGCATACGATACATCCCTTTTGTAATGGGAGAAACCATTGTGTGAAGCATGGAATAAAGCGTCATAACGTATCACCTTTCTGTTTAAAAGGCCTTCTCATCACGCTCCCGCATTTCTGCAATGCGCTGCATTACCATACGGCTTGCTTTTCTGTATTCGGAGCCGGTACCTTCCACAATGCCAAGTTCGTCCGGCTGAATTAATTCACCATAAGAAATTATGGTTTTGTGAAACGGCTTTGCTGCCACGCCTGTTTTGGTTGTCATGCAAACAGGCAAAATAGGCGCTTGATGCTGATGCGCAAGCATAACAGCTCCTGATTTCGGCTTTCCCAATTTGCCGTCTAAAGAACGCGTACCTTCAATAAAGATACCAACCGCACCGTCTTGTTCCAAAATTTCACCGCATCTGTCCAGTGCGTTGGAGTCTCCAACACCGCGGTCAACAGAAAATGCACCCAATGCTGTGATAAGTGAGCCCACAAATTTATTTTCAAACAATTCTGATTTTGCCATATAAAAAATTTGACGTTTGGTATCCAACGCTAGCATCGGAGGGTCCTTCAATGAGATATGGTTGCTGCAAATAATCACTTTTCCTTCTTTGGGAATCCGTTCACGATGATTTGAGGTGTGAGGATAAAAAAAGGAAAAAGGAGGGCCTCCCACAATTTTACTGAAATTATAAAATGGACTGTTTTTCATATGTGTACCACCGTTCTCCAACAACGCCTATCAGTAGTTTGCAACGCATTGCCGGTAAATAATCAAAAACTTTCATTTTTGTTCCTTTTATATGGAACATTTGCGATATTTATGCCGATTCGAACAGAAAATGCTGCTATTACACCGCCCCAGCCGCAATGAGTTCTTTTAATGTGTCTATGACTTCCTGCATGGTCATTCCGGTTGTATCGACAAACACCGCATCTTTGGCAGGAACCAAAGGAGCAATTTCACGGTTGGCATCGCGCTCGTCTCTCTCCTTGATTTCTTCTAAGATAGCAGACAAATCCGCTTCATTTCCCTTTTCCAGCATCTCTTTATGACGCCGTTTTGCTCGTTCTTCCGCAGACGCCGTTAAAAATACCTTTACCTGTGCATCGGGAAGTACAACCGTGCCGATGTCACGACCGTCCATAATCACATTATGGGTTTTGGCCATATTCTTCTGAAGTTCCAATAAAAATTCACGGACAGCAGGTATAGCAGATACCTGAGAAGACGCCTTGGACACTTCAGAAGTTCGAATTAAATCGCTAACGTCTTCTCCGCATAAAATCACTCTCTGTTCTCCGTCTTTAAACTCCAGTGCAATGTCAACATGTTCTAACTCTCTTGGAACTGCCTGCTCATCACCGGGAAAAATATTTTTCTTGAGCATATGCAGTCCAATAGAACGATATAACGCACCCGTATCAACATAAATAAAACCGATTTCTTCGGCCACTTTCCGTGCAATACTGCTTTTTCCTGCTCCGGCAGGACCGTCAATGGCAACTGCTATCATGGTTTTAACACACCTTTCTATATTTCCCATTGTGCCTGAGCAATGGCTGTTGCAGCCAAATACCCGGTAGAAAATGCAATTTGTAAATTAAATCCGCCTGTATAAGCATCTGCATCAATGACTTCTCCCGCAAAGTAAAGTCCTTTTACCAATTTCGATTCCATGGTCTTGGGAGAAATTTCTTTGACAGACACACCGCCTGAAGTAATGATTGCTTCATCAATGGGACGAAATCCCTTTATCATCACTTTGAATCCTTTTAATTCCTGTGCAAAGCGGCGTCTCTGCTCTTTTGTAATTTGATTGCATTTTTGATTTGGTGCAATCCCCGATTTTGCAACCATAATCGGAATTAATTTCCGAGGCAATAATGCCCCCAAAGAGTTGATAAAATCTTTGTTTTGATTTTCCGCAAAATCTTTTTGCAATCTTGTATCCAATTGCTCCAAAGAGAGTGCGGGCTTTAAATCAATAGAGATTTGATACCGATTTGGCTCCATATTTCGCATATGACTGCTTGCGCTTAAAATCATAGGGCCTGTCACTCCGTAATGGGTAAACATCATCTCGCCGAAATCGTCATAAATTACTTTTTTCTGTTTTGTATCTATTACGTGAATCGCCACATTTTTCAAAGATAACCCCTGCAACGCAGGGCAATCTTTTCCGTTTGCAACAAGAGATACCAACGACGGACGCAGTTCCGTTATGGTATGCCCTGCCTGCTGTGCAAGACGATACCCATCCCCTGTTGAGCCGGTAGCCGGATATGACATTCCGCCGCAGGCAATGACAACATGCTTGCTGAAATACTCTGTTCCGTCCTCACACCGCACTCCTGTAACCGTTTGCTCTTGTATACGCAAATCAGTTACCACTGCCTGCCGAATCTGCACTCCATTTTGTGTGCAATAGCTTTTTAATGCATCCACTACATCAGAGGCAAGGTCAGACTGAGGAAACACACGATTGCCTCGCTCCGTTTTTATGGGAACACCTAAGTTTTCAAAAAAAACAATAGCGTCCTGAGGTGTAAATTGGGAAACAGCACTGTATAAAAAACGTCCGTTAGAAGGAATGGCCGCAATGGCTGTTGGAACATCACAATTATTGACAATGTTGCATCTTCCCTTACCCGTTATACGCAGTTTTCTTCCAAGACGGCTGTTCTTTTCCAATAACAGCGTATGCAGCCCGTTTTGTGCGGCAGTACCTGCCGCCATCATTCCTGCAGCACCGCCTCCCACGATAATGACATCAAACTGATTCACCTGGTTTTTCATCCACCTTTTCATAAACACCGTATTCATCCCAAATGGTTTCCAAAGAATGAAATACGTCTTTTACTTCATCTTTCTTCTTGATAGCGCTTGCTACAATTAATGCATTAATTAAACTGAGCGGTGCCACCAAAGAATCTACAAACGATGCCATTTCACTGCGAGCCAATAACAGAAATTCCGCAGGGTCTGCCAATGGCGACAATACACTGTCCGTAATCGCCACTACCTTTGCACCGCGGCTGGAAGCAAATTTCAGCGCCTTGACCGCTCTTTTGGAATAACGGGGAAAACTGATTCCAATAACAGCGTCATGTTCATCCACATGAATCATTTGCTCAAATATTTCCGCTTCGCTGGTGGCATTGACCATCTGCACATTTTCAAATACCAGATTGAAATAATAAGACATAAAGGAAGCAAGCGCATGCGAACTTCTTACTCCAATAATATAAATCTTTTTGGCAGAGACAATTGCGTCTACCGCTTCATAAAACATTTCGTGAGAGGTTTCTTCAATGGTTCTGCGAATAATATCAATATCTCTGTTTAACACAGCGCTTAAAATTTGGTCACTGGGACAGGATTTCTCCGTCATTTCCAAACGCTGTACAGAAGTCATGCGGCTGCGAATCATTTCCTGCATGGCACGCTGCAGTTCCGGATATCCCGCATAACCGATTTCCGTTGCAAAACGCACCACCGTAGATTCACTGACGCCTACGGTTGCACCTAATTTGGCAGCCGTCATAAAAGCAACTTCATCATAATGCTCTTCTATGTAGTTTGCAATTAAACGTTGTCCTTTTGAGAACTCAGGCATTTTACGCTGAATTCTGGCTGTAAGCTGATAATTCATTTCTTCTCCCTAAAATAACAACAGTTATTATAGATTACCATATTTGTAAATCATAACAACTAAAATCAAATCAAAAAATTTAAATCGGAGCAACGCTCCCATCAAACTTGCCTGAAATGGAGTTTGGGAACGATTGCAATTCTGATGGGAGCGTTAGCTCCTCATAGTTTCAGCGGAAGCTGTAATCTCTCACTAAAACCATGAATGGCATCTGCCTTAGAGGCAGGAGACATCATCGTACAGTTATAAGCTATATATTCAGTTTAATGGGTTGTCCTGCAAAAATCAAGGGAAATTATCACAAAATTTCTGATTTTTGCAGTCTGTTTCCAATCTTCTTGCAAAAATCAGCAGAATCGTTACCATAAAAACAGCCGTCTGAAGTTCAGACGGCTGTTACATTAATTTTTATTTTGAAACCACTTACGAAATACCTTATGTAATTGCTTAATATAAAATGCAACCACACCGGTAATTGCAATATCGTAAATAAAAAATATAACATTTCCTGCAATCCAAAATACCCACGGCAATGATACTCCGAATAAGCTTAAACTATCTGCAGGAATGCTTAATAAATAAATTGCAATAAAATATGCGGATACAATCGCCGCATTAAACACGGCATATTTCAGTACCCATTGTACAATTTTATTTTTTAAACGTTCAATTAACGCTTTCAAAATGGGATAATAACCGAAGAATATTACATAAAGCAGAGCCGCTTGTTTGTCCGGAACAAAAAATACGGACAAAATAGCAACAACAGCAAATGTGGGCCAAGCCCATCTGGCTCCCATTTCAATGACAATCATAATCATCAGCAAACCCGCCAAAGCCGGCAGTGCAAACGTTGCCATAGGAAGCAATGCGGTTAAAAACATAAGCGCAAGCCCCAAACCTGCCAATACACCGCAAAATGCAACCCGTATTGTATGATTCACTCTTGCATCCTCCTATGCTTTCATCAGCAGCAACGGATGAAATCGCCGCCAAAACATTCGCAACAACAGTCAGCACACAACAAACCGCTGCAAACGTCACAACCGCTGCATCCGCCTTGACGCGGTGCGCCCGGATTATATCCTCCGTAAGCACCTGTACGTTGATTTTTAATTTGGTTATAAGCTGCCGAATATTCAGGATTGGACGGATCCATATCGCATGCTTTTGCAAAGTGATTATATGCTTCTTCCATCCAACCACGTTTATAAAGAACTGTTCCTTTTAAAAAGTACCACTCTGCATTTCTGCTGTCTGTAGGTACACCATTTAAAATTTGTTCGGCATCCGCAATACGGCCCGCCATAATCAAATTACGAACATCAGCAAAATTGGAGTTTGGGTTACTGTAATTTGGATTATATCCGCCGCTGTAACCCTGTGAAGAACTTCCACCGTTTTTGCGGTTTTTACGCTCATTCATAATTTGATCGTACGCTTCATTGACCTCTTTCATTTTTTCGTTGGCCAAATCTGCAATTGGGCTGCCCTGATAATTATCCGGGTGATATTTTTTTGCCATTTCACGATAAGCTTCTTTTACCTGCTCATCGGTTGCATCACGAGAGATGCCTAACACTTTATATGGATCCGACATCATGGTTCTCCTTTTTGAACAATAATTCCTTTTGCATTTGAGGTAAACCTTCAAAAATAATATTATGAATAATCGGTTCGAAATGATGAATCTCCATTAAATGATACGAACCGACCACTTGTGATAATACCGCATTTAACGATTCATTGCAATAGGTTTTTACTTGTTTTATCTCTTCCTGTGTACTTTCTTTTGATAAACCAAACTTTATAATAAAAGGATTAAATGCATTTTCTTTGATATCCTTTTCAATATCGTCTGCTGCATCAACGGTATATACCCATTTTCCCAGAAAATAACCAAAGTTTTGTAATACGCGTGTTAATCTTTCATCCGTCGGACGAATCATAGCAAACGTTCGCGCCAGCATTTGTGCCGTAGGCTCGGCACAGGCATCCAGACAAGGATTTTCCTCTTTTTCCACCTGTGACTGCGTTGCTATGGTCTCATCCAGTATTTTCTTGAGTTCAGGATATTTTTTGGCTGCTTTCTTATTGGCACCGGCAACCAAAGGCAGTACCAAATACGCTTTTAATTTGCCACCAAAACCCGAATCTTCAATATCATCACGAATTTTTTGGTAAGTCATCATTACGGTAAGCGCTGATGCAAACTCAAAATTTACTTGACCGCTGGTACAGTAATTGCATTTTTTCAAAGGATTAAATACACATTTCCCGGGTTGAAACGGTGTACACTCGTCTTCCAATCCTAACATCATAAGCACCAAAAAGGTGCTGTCATAACTCAAAGCAAAACGAGAAGCAATTCCGTATTCTTTTCCCATGCGCTTGCACAACGAACAGTAAATGCCTTTATACTGGTCATATTCACGTACTTTTAATTCCGGTATTTTCGGTCTGATATAACCAAACAAGTACAAAACCATCCTTATGTTATAATATACAATTTATTCTACTATATTCTTGTGACCCATTTAATTAACAATATGTAAATTTTCTTGCAGAAAGCGTGCTTTTCATAGATAAAATCGCTTTTTTCATATAGAATGCATATAGTACAAATGAAACTATGATGTTTGCTAAACGATATTAAAATAAATAAAAATCTAACATGGAGATAATATACAATGGCTGCAATACAAAGAATTCCGTGTGGATATATGTTTATTTCGTACATGGCAGACCGACAAAAACAGAACATAGACTGTAAAATAAAAAGGAAAGTTTACAGCAAACTTTCCTTTTTATTTTTTACTATTGTAAATATTTCTTCAAATACTGTCCTGTGTAAGACGCTTCCACTGTTGTTATTTTTTCAGGTGTTCCCTGTGCTACAATGGTGCCGCCGTTATTACCGCCTTCAGGACCAATGTCAATAATATGGTCTGCTGTTTTAATCAAGTCTAAGTTATGCTCAATAACAACAACAGTATTTCCTGAATCCACTAATTTTTGAAGAACATTAATTAACATATGAACATCAGCAATATGCAATCCTGTCGTTGGCTCGTCCAAAATATAAATGGTACGACCCGTGGAACGTTTGGACAATTCCGTAGCTAATTTCACGCGCTGTGCTTCACCGCCGGAAAGCGTTGTGGAAGGCTGGCCGATTTTAATATATCCCAAACCTACTTCCTGCAAGGTTTGCAATTTTCGTTGAATTTTTGGAATATTAGAAAAGAATTCCAAGCCTTCTTCTACTGTCATGTCCAATACATCAGAGATGCTTTTCCCTTTATATCTAATTTCCAATGTCTCACGATTGTACCGTTTACCTTTACATACATCGCAAGGCACATAAATGTCAGGTAAAAAGTGCATTTCAATCTTTAAGATACCATCGCCTTGACAGGCTTCGCATCGTCCGCCTTTGACATTAAACGAAAATCTGCCTGCATTAAAACCGCGAATCTTGGCATCTTGCGTGGAGGCGTACAATTCACGAATGTCCGTGAATAGTCCTGTATATGTCGCAGGATTGGAACGCGGTGTTCTTCCGATTGGAGACTGATTGATTTGAATGACTTTATCAAGTTCCTCCACGCCTTTGATATCCTTAAATTTACCAGGTTTTGTTTTTGCACCATTCAAATGGGAAGCCAAATATTTATATAAAATTTCGTTGATTAAAGACGATTTTCCCGAACCCGATACACCTGTGACGCATACCAGTTCTCCCAAAGGAATATCCACATTGATATTCTTTAAATTGTTTTGAGCCGCACCAATAATTTTCAGTTTTTTTCCATTGCCTTTACGACGCTTTTCAGGCACTTCCACTTTCCTGCGCCCACTCAAATACTGACCTGTGATAGAATCTTCGGATTTTAAAATATCTGCTACTTTTCCGTTAAACACAACGTTTCCGCCATGTACACCTGCTCCGGGACCAATATCTATGATGTGGTCCGCAGCCAACATGGTATCTTCATCGTGTTCTACCACAATAACGGTATTACCCAAATCGCGCAGATGACACAACGTGCCCAGTAGTTTATCATTGTCTCTTTGGTGCAATCCAATACTTGGTTCGTCCAAAATGTACAGCACGCCCATAAGAGAGGAACCAATTTGTGTAGCCAGACGGATACGTTGACTTTCGCCGCCGGAAAGTGTTCCCGAAGAACGTGACAGCGTTAAATATTCCAAACCAACGCTTTTCAAAAATCCAAGACGTTCTTTGATTTCTTTCAAGATAGAGGCTGCAATAAACATCTCACGGTCTGTTAGCTTCAAATCATTTACAAATTCCAATGCTTCCGTGATAGACTTATCGCAAAATTCGCTGATATTGATACCGCCGACGGTAACAGACAAGCTTTCGGGAGACAAACGTCTGCCATGACATTTGTCGCATGGAATAGCACTCATATAGGATTCAATTTCTTCTTTAATCCAGTTGCTTTGCGTTTCTCTGAAACGGCGTTCCAAATTGTTAATGATACCTTCAAATTCTGTTTTATACTTCCCTGTACCGTATTCATTGGTACGTTCGATTTCAATTTTTTCTCCTTTGGTACCGTATAATAAAATATCTACAATTTCGTCGGGAAGGTCGGCAATCGGTGTATCCAAAGAAAAATCATACTGCTTTGCCAGAGCTTTCATGTACATAGCCGCAATAGTACTGCCTTCCATAGCCCAACCGCTGGCTTTCAAACCACCCTGATTGATAGAAAGTTTGCGGTCGGGCAAAATCAAATCAGGGTCTATTTTCATAAACACGCCAAGACCTGTACATTTTTCGCAGGCACCAAACGGATTGTTGAAAGAAAACATGCGCGGCGTCAATTCTTCAATGCTGATTCCATGTTCAGGGCAAGCATAGTTTTGCGAAAACATCATATCTTCCCCATCAATAACATTTATCATAATCAATCCGCCTGTAAGTCCCGATGCAATTTCAATAGAGTCCGCAAGACGAGACTTCATATCCTCCTGAATCACAAGACGGTCTACCACAATTTCAATGGTATGTTTTTTGTTCTTCTCCAATTTAATTTCTTCGGACAAATCATAAATCATCCCGTCAACTCGCACGCGTACATATCCGGCTTTTCTAGCCGCTTCAAATTCTTTTACATGCTCGCCTTTTCTTCCTCGTACAACAGGAGCCAGTATTTGTATTTTGGTACGTTCCTCCAGTGTCATCACATGGTCCACAATCTGGTCAATGGTCTGCTGTTTGATTTCTCTGCCGCAGACAGGACAGTGTGGAATGCCGATTCTGGCATACAGCAAACGCAAATAGTCATAAATTTCCGTTACTGTACCTACAGTGGAACGCGGATTTTTAGATGTGGTTTTTTGGTCAATGGAAATAGCGGGAGACAGTCCATCAATATAATCCACATCAGGCTTTTCCATTTGACCTAAAAACTGGCGCGCATAAGAAGACAAAGATTCTACATATCTTCTCTGTCCTTCCGCATAAATAGTATCAAACGCCAAAGAAGATTTTCCCGAGCCTGACAATCCAGTAATGACAACCAGTTCATCTCTCGGAATTTCAATATCAATATTTTTCAGGTTGTGCTCTCTTGCACCTTTAACCTGAATGCTTTTCATAGACACAGCTTTGCCTCCTTTATTTTTGACCTTCCAACTGTTTAATTTTATCGCGCAGGAATGCTGCGTGTTCAAATTCAAGCAACTTGGCGGCTGCCTTCATTTCTTTTGTCAATTGTTCTATCATCAGCTTGCGTTCTGCTGCGGTAAGTTTTTTCTTTTTCTTTTCTTTTCCTTCTTCCTTGTGAGTAGAAATTTCCAAAATCTCTGCTACTTTTTTCGTAACTGTCTTTGGAACAATATCATGCTCTTCGTTATATTTGATTTGAAGTTCACGGCGACGCTCTGTTTCACGAATGGCATTCTCCATAGACGGAGTAACGCAATCTGCATACATAATTACTTTACCCTCCGCGTTACGTGCTGCACGTCCAATGGTTTGAATCAAAGAGCGTTCAGAACGAAGGAAACCTTCTTTATCGGCATCCAATATAGCAACCAACGATACCTCGGGAATATCCAATCCTTCTCTCAGCAAGTTAATTCCGATTAAAACATCAAATTCGCCCAAACGCAAATCGCGGATAATTTCCATACGTTCCACTGTATCAATATCATGATGCATATAACGTACGCGTATACCTACATTTTCAAGATAACCTGTTAAATCTTCCGCCATTTTCTTTGTAAGCGTTGTGACCAATACGCGATTGCCCGTAGCAGTGCGCATATTAATTTCAGAAATCAAATCATCAATTTGTCCATCTGTCGGGCGGACAAATATTTCAGGGTCAACCAAACCTGTCGGGCGAATAACTTGTTCCACTACTTGTGCAGAATGTTCCAATTCAAAATCACCCGGTGTTGCACTGACAAATACCGCTTGATTAATACGCTCATAAAATTCATCGAAATTCAAGGGACGATTATCAAAGGCAGACGGCAAACGGAATCCATAATCAATTAAATTGCTCTTTCTTGCCCTGTCACCGGCGTACATGGAACGTACCTGCGGAAGCATCACGTGGGACTCGTCCACAAACATCAAATAATCGTCCGGGAAATAATCCAACAAAGTATACGGAGCGCTGCCCGCTTTTCTGCCTGCCAATACGCGGGAATAGTTTTCAATGCCTTTGCAAAAACCAATTTCCTGCAGCATTTCCATATCATAATTGGTACGCTGCTCTATGCGCTGGGCTTCTACTAATTTATCATTTTCTTTAAAATATTTTACACGCTCCGCCAATTCGTCTTCCAGTTCATGAATGGCTTTATTCAGTTTTTCTCTTGGTACAATGTAATGAGATGCAGGATAAATGGCAGCGTGTTTTAAATCTGCCTTTAATTCTCCCGTCAGTGGATTAATTTCGCTGATTCGGTCAATTTCATCTCCAAAAAATTCTACACGAATGACAGCGTCAGATGATTGCGCAGGAAAAATTTCCACCACATCACCGCGTACACGAAACTTATTGCGAATAAAATTCACATCGTTGCGCTCATACTGTAGCTCCACTAATTTACGGAGCAAATCGTCACGCTTTTTCTGCATACCGGGTCTTAATGAAATCACCATGGTACGGTAATCAATCGGGTTACCCAAACTGTAGATGCAAGATACACTGGCTACAATGATAACATCTCTTCTCTCAGATAGGGCCAGTGTGGCAGAGTGCCGTAACTTGTCTATTTCATCATTAATGGCAGAATCTTTTTCAATATAGGTATCTGTTTGCGCAATATACGCTTCGGGTTGATAGTAATCATAATAGGAGACGAAATATTCGACTGCATTATTAGGGAAAAATTCGCGAAACTCCGAACATAATTGAGCCGCCAATGTTTTATTATGCGCCAAAACCAAAGTTGGACGGTTTAATCTCGCTATGATATTTGCCATGGTAAATGTTTTACCGGAACCGGTAACACCAAGCAAAGTTTGCTCTCTATCCCCTGCCTGAATCCCCTGTACCAATTTGTCAATTGCCTTTGGCTGATCACCCGCAGGTGTATATTTGCTGTTTAATATAAACTGATCCATGTAAAAGCTCCTTTATACGAAAAAACACATTAAAAAACCAAATGTTATCAGTATCATTACCCAAAAATACAAACAAAATGTTATGATGTGCTCTAAATATCGGTATATCCATTAGTTATATATCCATGGAACTGAATTCCACCATAGATATACCTGTCGGTCTTTGTTCTATCAAAACAGCAGAAACACATAAACAAAAATGTGCATTCTCAGGATTCAGAACAGAACATAAACTACAGCAAAATTACTGAAACAGTAATCAGGATACCAATAAAAACATAAGGTGGACTTTGGGATATGCCTATAAAAATAGGCTTTCTGCATTATGATTACATTTTTGTTTGTTATTAAGTTTAATATTGCCCCTATTTTTTCTTTTTTATAAATAGTATTACAGGAATTACAGCAGCAATAATTGCAAGAAATCCAAATATCCCACCTACAGCAGCAGTTGATTTTAGTTCACTGTAATAATAATCAATATTCTCTTGGATATCAATCAAAACAGTTCCATCACATATCATAGATTCAATAAAATTAGTGCCTCTATATGTACTGTATAGAATAGACAACTCGCTGGTATTTCCCAAGTAATAATGAAGCACCTGTTGTGAAATATGATACCGTTTGTCATAGCGGAATACTTCTCCATTTCTATTGGTAATAACCAAAGCATTCGCTTTAGAACCTTTTGGATCGTAAACATAATAAGAGTATGAATACAAAGTTGCTTCCTTCCAATTTGACGGATTCTCTTTGCAAACAAATGCATGTAACCACATAAAACACCCGGAATAGCTGACCAACAGAGACATTTCTTTAATAATGATAATTTTTTATTGGTACAATTTTCTTTTTGAAAAAACATATATAGTGCTCCATACATTATTTTTTTAATATGATATATTCTGTCACGTCAAAATGGATGCATAAATTTTTATTGTATACCTATTACCACGACAAAGAACGTTTGTTCTTATCATATACCTGTGATAAGCCAATGTCAATGGATATTATAGCATTAAAAAAATTGCTTTGCAATTTTTAACCTATAGACGCTAAAACGTTCTTGTCAACAATCAAAATCTTTGATTTTGTATTTGTTGCTAGGTTGTTATAACATAAAAGAAATTGCACAGCTATTTCTAACTGATAACCGTTAAAACGTTCTAGCCAACAGCCAAAACTTTAGTTTTGTTGCTGTTGCTAGGTTGTTATAACATAAAAGAAATTGCACAGCTATTTCTAACTGATAACCGGTGCTAAAATTGCCTCTAGCCAACAGCCAAAACTTTGCTTTGTTGCTTGCTAGGTTGTTATAACATAAATAAAATTCGTAATAGCTATTTCTAACTGATAAACTGTTAAAATTTAGCCAACAGCCAAAACTTTAGTTTTGTTGCTGTTGCTAGGTTGTTATAACATAAAAGAAATTGCACAGCTATTTCTAACTGATAACCGTTAAAACGTTCTAGCCAACAGCCAAAACTTTAGTTTTGTTGCTGTTGCTAGGTTGTTATAACATAAAAGAAATTGTACAGCTATTTTCTAACTTATAACCGTCAAAAAGTTCTCTTAACAGTCAAAATATTGAATATTGAAACACGGTTTATTTTACTTCTGTTATGGGGTTGCTATAACAGAAACGGACAAATACTGCAGTGGAAGAAATCTCCTTAAAATATTTTATAATTTACTGAAAGTCTAGAAGAAGTAAAAAAACACAGTATCATTAAGGATACCTGTAAAATACAACATTAATCTTGTTTGTTTTTATGTTGTTTGCGTTTTGATTCGTAAAAAGCCAGGCGAGTACTTTTTATTTGTCCCTTTCCAAAAGGGGTTTTCATTTTAATTATTTTAGGATTATATTGCTCCGCTTCTTCTGTTTGAATTACTTGATTTTCCGGCTTTAAAATATGAGCGAGTAATCCGCAGTCTTTCATAGATAAATAATCGGGATATCCAAATATAATATGATCCTGAAGATGTACATCTATGGTTTCCATAGCAGCATTTAATTTTCTGGTTGCTATAATATCTCCGGGGGACGGCATTACATTTCCGCTTGGATGATTATGCGCTATAATAGCCTCCGCCGCATTATAAGTAGCAGCCAACGTAATAATTTTGCGTATGTAGAGAGGCACTGTATTTACATTGCCTTCTGTTACAACTCCACAATATAGTACACGATTTTTACTATCCATCAATACCAAGACTACCATTTCGTTTTTCCTGCCGATAAACTGTGGAGAAATAATACGCATGGCCGAATTGGTATCATAAATACGCTCTTTATCAGACGTTTGCGTATTGATATAGTGTCGGCTTAATTGGGGAATTAGTTTTAATAAAATAGCTACATTTTGGGTGATTCCCTTTGTTCTGGTCAACTCTTCAATAGGAGCATCACATACACCGGATATTGTACCAAAACGGTCTAATAATTCATGTGCAATCGGATTGGTATCTGCTCTTGGTAAACCGTAAAATAATAACAGTTCCAAAATCTGATGTTCTTCAAATACATCTAAATTATGTTTCAAAAATCTTTGTTTCACACGCTCTCTATGTCCCTGATGGACAGAACGCTCTTTTGTTTTTGTCTTTTTATATTTCGTTTGACTACTCTCTGTTTCTTCATGTATTTCTGACAAAATGACCTCTCCTTTCCTTATAAATTGATAAAACATCGAAAGTATTTATTAAAATTATTATATCACGGGCAAATAAAATATCCTATTAAAAAGTTAAATTGATATAGGATTTGCTTGCAACACAAATACAAACACGTTATACTTTTTAGTAGGTGATGACATGAAAACAATTACAATTGGTACCAATGATGCCGGACAACGTCTGGATAAATTTTTAATAAAAACTTTCCCAAATTTACCAAAATCTATGCTATATAAAAGCATACGAAAAAAAGATATTAAATGCAATGGAAAACGATGTGAAATTTCTACACATTTACAGGTCAACGATACCCTAACATTATATTTAAAGGATGAATTTTTCCAAAAAGAAGAAAAAGAATACGATTTTTTAAAGGCACCTGTAAAATTAAATGTCGTGTATGAAGATGACAACATTATGCTGGTAGATAAAAAACCGGGTCTGATTGTCCATCCTGACGAAAATTATCATTTTGATTCTTTAATTGCTCGTATCCAGCATTATTTATATGACAAAGGAGAATATCAACCTGAACAGGAGGCTTCCTTTGCTCCGGCTTTAATCAATCGTATAGACCGTAATACAGGCGGTATTGTAATGGCAGCTAAAAACGCCGAAACATTACGTATTATGAATGAGAAAGTAAAAAAACGCGAGATAGATAAATATTATTTATGTATTGTCCACGGTAACATGACTAAGAAAGAGGACACATTGGAAGGATATTTAGAAAAAAACGAAAATCAAAACCGCGTTTACATTTCTCAAAAATCCACAAACCGCACGAAAAGTATTTACACACATTACCGTGTATTAGAAGAAAAATCAGCTTACAGTTTACTGGAAATTGAATTGCTAACAGGAAGAACCCATCAAATTCGTGCCCATATGGCGTCTATCGGTCATCCTTTGGCAGGTGACGGAAAATACGGAACCAATGCATTAAATAAAACCAATCCATTCCGTTATCAAGCACTATATTCTTATAAGCTGCGTTTTTCTTTTGAAACGCCCGCAGGTATATTAGACTATTTAAACCAAAAAGAATTTACTGTAAAAGATATTTGGTTTTTAAAAGAATTTCAAAAATTTCAATAGCATATTTTATGTTTATTTACGTGATGTAAAACAGTACCTTCCTTTCTAATCAATCATCTAAAATAAAATATTCCATATATTTTTTGTAACAAAACATAAAATTTTGTTCCATAAGCTGTATTACATGGCAAAAACGAGGACACATTGGCATGAAAGCGAATGTGTCCTTATCATTTTTACCAACTGTTTTTGGCTACAGAATGGAACTGCTTTTATATATTCGGCTTTAACAAAATTAAAAATAAAATCTATAATCCTTCCATATTGTGCCTTTTCTCTGTCTAATACTACCACATAACCCTTCAATAAGGTTGGTTGTAGATACATCTGTTTAAAATTTTTACTTTATTTTTTCTTTTCTAAACCTCTCCTTAAAATTTAGTTTACAGGCACAAAGATAGAATATAAATTTGTTGTTTACTCTTTTTCAACTCTAATACAGCGCTAGATTACTGTGTTCTCTTTTCACATATCCCCCTATCAAACTGTTTGTAATATATCCGACTTCAGATGTAAAACAAAAAGAGAGTAAGCACCATTTATACCTCTTTATTTAACCATTTTATTCATGGCAGAATGGAATTGCTTCCAAGTTTGTTGACCAAGCTGCGCTTTTCCAGTTCAGCATTAATATCCTCCACTGTTACATTTTGATGTACCATCAAAACTGTCAAATGATATAACAAATCTGAAATTTCCATTACCAATTCATTGTGGTCATTATTTTTTGCGGCAATAATTACTTCACTGCATTCCTCGCCGCATTTTTTTAAAATTTTATCCAATCCTTTTTCAAATAAGTAATTGGTATAGGAACCTTCCGCGTGGGCGTCTTTTCTCGTAATAATAGTATCGTACAACTCTTTCATAGGGTTGCTCATAGATATCCCTCTTTTATGTGTTATAAATGTTATCGTTTCCAAATCTCATTGAAAAAACAAGTGTGAGAACCGGTATGGCAAGCAGCGCCAATTTGTTCCACTTCTACCAACAATGTATCGTCATCGCAATCTCCATAAATACGGATTATTTTTTGCAAATGTCCCGATGTAGCACCTTTATTCCAAAGCTCTTGACGGGAACGACTATAAAACCAGGTATAACCCGTTTCCAGCGTCTTTTGCAGCGATTCTCGATTCATATACGCCAGCATCAACACTTCTTTGCTTCCTGATTCCTGTACAATAGCAGGAATCAACTCTCCCTTTTGAAAAAAAGAGTCCAGAAAATCGGACTGTAATACAGCGCCGCTTTGTGTCAAAATTTCACTCATATAGATTCTCCTCTTGCTGCGGATACGGCCTGGAATAAATTCAAATCTCCTGTATACAGCGCTTTACCGCAAATAGTGCCGTATAAGTTCAGCGCTTTGAGCTGATAAATATCATCCAAATTGCTGACCCCGCCACTTGCAATGATATTACAGGAAACAGCACGGTTTAATTGGTCAAGCATCTCCAAATTTGGCCCCGTTAACGTACCGTCACGTGAAATATCAGTAAAGATAATGGTCTTTACCCCTACCGCTTCCATCTCTTTGGCCAAAGTAATATAATCCACTTCCGATTGTTCTATCCAACCTTCTGCCGCTACTTTGCCGTGCAAAGCATCAATTCCAACAGCAATTTTGTCTCCGTATTCGGCTACTGCTTCTTTTACAAGCTGAGGATTGCGAAGAGCCACAGAACCCAAAATGACACGGGAAACACCTTGCTCCAAATAAAATGCAATGGTTTCCATATTGCGGATACCTCCGCCGATTTCCACTTTTAAGTCCGTATTGGCAAGCACGTCAAATACCAAGCTACTGTTGACAGGCTTTGCATCCTTTGCTCCGTCCAAATCTACCATATGTATCCAAGAAGCGCCTGCATTTTGAAAGGATTTTGCAGTCTCTACTGCATTTTCCGCCACTTTATGGGCAGTTGCATAATCCCCTTTCACCAAGCGAACACAAGTACCGTCTTTGATATCAATTGCAGGAAAAATAATCATTCTGTTCGTTTCCTTTCTGTATTACAGTACACCTTTGGTAGAAAGGATTTCTCCGCCGGTTTGTTTACACGCCAAACGCATGGCATGCGCCACTGCTTTATAAATTGCCTCAACACAATGGTGGGTATTTTTTCCGTATTCCAGCTTCACATGCATGGTAATACCTGCATTGGTTGCCAATGCACGGAAAAATTCTTCCGTCATACAGCTGTCATAACTTCCTACCTGCTCCTGGACAAACTCTGCTTGAAATACTAAAAACGGTCTGCCGCTGATGTCCAAAGAACAAAATGCCAAAGCTTCGTCCATAGGAACATAAAAACTGCCGAAACGAGCAATACCGCCTTTATCCTGCAATGCTTCCTGAAAGGCTTTTCCCAGCACAATTCCTGTGTCTTCTATGGTATGGTGGCAGTCTACATGCAAATCACCCTTCACTTGCAACTGTAACCCAAATCCGCCATGTACGGCAAATGCGGTTAACATGTGGTCGAAAAAACCGATTCCCGTATTAACAGATACATCACCGCCGTCCAAGCACAGCGAAAGATGAATATCCGTTTCTTTTGTTACACGATTTTGCGTAGAAGACCGCATGTTAATGTGCTCCTTTCTCTGATAAGAATTGTGTGCATAACCGCACTACCGTTTCATTTTCCTGTGGGCTGCCTGCGGTAATACGCAGATAGTCACCCATATAACGAATGGCAACGCTGTTATCCAACATATAGTCATACAATTCCTTTGCATAAGGCGTACGCACAAATACAAAGTTGGTGCAACTGTGATATAAATACAAACTGTTCGGAAACTGCTGTGCCAGCTGTTTCATCGCATCGAACAGCTCTTTTTTTGCATATAAAAGCGTAATAATGGCTTTGTCTGTTAGTTCTTTTTGATTTAACACCGCCGCGCCGAATGCCTGTGTCACCGTATTTACGTTATACGGAGATTTCACGGCGCGAATGGCATTGGTCAGCGTTTGATTCGCTACGGCAAATCCCAAGCGAACCGCAGCCATACCAAACGCTTTGGAACATGTACGTAAAATAATCAGATTATCATAGGATTCTGCTTCCTGTAACAGCGACTGGTCCCAAAAATCCATATACGCTTCGTCCAAAATTACAAGGGCATTGACAGAACGAATCAGACGGCGTACTTCATCTTTGCAAAGTCCCAAAGAAGTGGGATTGCACGGATTGGAAAAAATAATCATACGCACTTGCTTTTCATTGGCAGTTTCAATGACGTTATCTACATTTATGGTCAAGTCCTCATTTTTAGGAACTTCAATACACTCTGCTTCTACAATAGAAGTATAAAAGCGATACATGGAAAAATCATGTGAAAGGGTAAGAACACGGTCACTTTTCATTAAAAAAGCAGACATTATCACTTGAATTAATTCATCCGAGCCGTTTCCTGCTGTCACTAAATTGCTTTTTACACCGTAATGACGTCCAAATGCTGTAATGGTTGCATTGGCATATGGGTCAGGATAACGGTTAAAAGCAATTTGATTCACAGAGGTATGGAATTGCTCCAAAATTTCGTTTGGAACGGACAAAAAAGATTCATTGGCATCCAAACGAATTTGATACTCCCCTTGAATGGGGTCATAAGGTTTTAAATCTTTGATTTTTTCATTTAAACTGTATGACACGTGTTTCCCCCCTTTTTTTATCATTCGGAACGTACTTTGATAGAATTTGCGTGCGCTGTTAAGCCTTCTGCTTCTGCTAAAGCAACAATATCATCTTTTGCGGCTTTCAGGGCGTCTTGTGTGTAATAAATGAAGCTGGATTTTTTAACAAAGCTGTCAACGGACAACGGCGAGAAAAATCTTGCGGTTCCGCTGGTTGGCAAAACGTGATTTGGACCTGCATAATAATCTCCAAGCGGTTCGGGAGAATAATTTCCAAGGAACAAAGAACCGGCATTGTCCAAACGGCCGATATATTCCAGCGGATTTGCAACGCAAACCTCCAAGTGTTCGGGAGCCAAATCATTTGCAAATTCAATGGCTTCGTCCATGGTATCGCATACAATGACTGCGCCGAAGTCATCCAATGATTTGTTGATAATATCTTTTCTCTCCAAACACTCTACCTGCTCATAAATTTGGGCAATGGTTTCTTCCGCAATTTTGGAAGATGTGGTGAGCAGAATTGCGGAAGCCAATACGTCGTGTTCTGCTTGAGACATCAAATCCGCAGCCAAATATTTTGGATTTGCCGTTTCATCTGCTACAATCAAAATTTCACTTGGTCCTGCAATCATGTCAATATCCACTGTACCGTATAAGTGTTTTTTCGCAGTGGCTACAAAAATATTTCCCGGGCCAACAATTTTGTCCACTTTTGGCATGGTTTCGGTACCATATGCCAAAGCCGCAACTGCCTGTGCACCGCCAACCAAAAAGACACGGTCAACACCCGCTACCAAAGCAGCTGCCATAATGTCCGGATTTGGCTTGCCGTCTTTACCAGGAGGCGTTACCATTACAATCTCCTGCACGCCTGCAATTTTAGCCGGAATGGCATTCATCAATACGGAAGAAGGATAAGCCGCAGTACCGCCCGGTACATAAATACCTACTTTTGCAAGGCCGCGTACACGCTGTCCCAAAATAACACCGTTGTCTTTTGTATCCAGCCAGCTTTGCTGTTTTTGGCGACTGTGGAATTCATGAATATTTTTGGCCGCACGCTCCAACGCTTCCAAAAAATAAGCATCGCATTGTTTGGTCAGTTCTTTCATTTGTTCTTTTGTAATTTCCACTTGCTCCGGAATGCTGCCGTCAAACTTTAAAGTGTATTCAGCAACGGCTTTGTCTCCGTTGTTGCGTACATTTTCCAAAATATCGGCTACGATAGCGTCTACTTTTCTGTCCTTTTCATCACAGCGTTGTTTTAACTGCTGTACATAGGTACGAGTTGTATTTTCATCTTTTTCTACCAATTGAATCATGATTTTTTTGCCTCCTTTGCCTGTTCCATCTGATTGATTAATGTATCAATCTCCTGTTTGCGAAGCTTCATGCTTGCTGTATTTACAATCAATCTTGCAGAAATGTCACACACTTTTTCTATGACTTCCAAACCGTTTTCTTTCAATGTGGAACCTGTTTCCACAATATCAATAATGGCATCTGACAATCCCAACAGCGGAGCCAATTCCACAGAACCTTCTATTTTGATAATTTTTACATCCATGCCTTTGCCTTCAAAAAAGCTGCGGGCAACGTTGGGATATTTGGTCGCAATGGTTTTTGAGGCGTATCCGCTGTAAAAGTCTATGCCTTTTGGCGCTGCCAGTGCAAATTTGCATTTGCCGAACCCCAAATCCAATACTTCATAAAAACTGCTGCCGTTTTCAATGATGGTATCTTTTCCTACCACACCCAAATCGCACACGCCATGCTCTACATACGTAATCACATCGGCTGCTTTTGCAAGAACCACCTCAAATTGATTGTCTCCGATAGGCAAAATCAACTTTCTGCCTTTTTCATGTACTGCAGTACAATCAAAACCAATGCGTTCAAACATTGCAACCGTATCTCGTTCCAGTCTGCCTTTTGTCAAAGCAATTCGTAATGGCTTCATGTCGATTCACCGCCTATCTTGTTAAAGTCTCTATTTTTTCGCCTACAAAATCTACCCTTGGAATTCCCATTTCTTTGGCATAATCCAAAGATTCTTTTCTGGTTGCAAAGACGCTGTTTTCACATCGCATTCCTTCTCCCACCAAGTTGGCCGCATAGCAAAATGCTTTCATCTCATAACCGTCATCACAATGTACCAATACATCTACATTGGGCGCTTTCTTGCCTTTTCCGTTATTGATTAAAATATCCGTAATGGCATCCACATTCATAGCAAAACCGATGGCTGGCATAGGAGCGTCAAAGCTTGCAAGCAGATTATCATAACGTCCGCCCGTTAATACCGCGTCACCGCAACCTTCCACATAAGCACTGAATACAATATCTGTATAGTAGTCGGTTCTTTGTACCAGACCTAAATCTATCATAATATGGTCGCCAATGCCTAAATCTGTTAAGGCGCTGTATAGTTCCTGCAAATAAGACAGCGTTTCAACAGAAGCATGGTCAACACAGAATTCTGCCGCCTCTTTTAAAATTTCTTCCCCGCCAAACAAACGCGGCAAACGACGCATTGCATTGACTGACTTGCTTTCTCCCAATTGGTCCAGCACCATATCAAGTGCCGCATAGTTTTTCGCTTCAATATACTGGCGGATATCTTCTCTTACCGCATCGTCAATGGGCAGCTGGGCGGCAATGGCTTTGAAAAATCCTGCATGCCCCAGTTCAATTCGGAAATTCGGCACACATCTGCTGAGTGCTTCAATGGCAGTTGCCAATACCTCCAAGTCTGCTCTGCGTCCTCTGGCGCCTAACAATTCAATGCCTGACTGCATGACTTCATCATTGCGGCCTGTAAGCCCAGGATTGTTGCAATAAATATGCTGGGTATAGTACAACCTGATTGGTTTTGGAAGATTTTGCAGCCTGGTTGCTGTCAATCTGGCAATAGGCATGGTAGAATCGGGACGCATGCAAACCAAACGCCCTCTCTTATCACTCATTTTATACATGACTTCCTGCCCGATTCCCGAGGACTCTGTATCAAATACATCATAAAATTCCAGTCCCGGTGTTATGACTTCATGAAATCCATGGGAAGAAAACACATCTGCCAAAGTACGTTCCACGTAACGATGCGTTAAACATTCTTCAAACAGTAAATCTTTGGTTCCTTCTGGAGTTATTTTATGATATTTTCTCATGATTTCATCCCACCATTTCGGTTTTATTTCTCTTTATCACTTTAGTATGCTAATATAATAACATGTTAGCATAAGAATGTAAATGATAAAATTGAATAAATATTTCAAATTTAGAACATGGTCATTTGGCTACTTTCAGGCAAACCTTTTAGTGCACCAGCCTGCTGGAGCATCTCAATCACTGTTTTGGAAACTTTGGAACGGGCCTGCAAATCATCAATGGAGATATATTCTCCGCCTGTTTCTCTTGCTGCTGCAAGGCTTTGTGCAGCAGCATCTCCAACACTCGAAAGGGAAGCAAACGGCAAACGGATTTTGCCGTCCTCCACCAAATATTTAACCGCATCGGATTTGTATAAATCTACAGGCAGTACCTCAATTCCGCGTGCCAGCATTTCATTGGCAATCTGGAAGGTTGCATACATATCTTCTTCTTTTTTGGTGGCTTCTTTTCCTTTCATGGTAATTTCCTGCATTTTTCGTTTTACCGCTTCTTTTCCCAAAATAACGGTAGCGCCGTCAAAATCTTCACCGCGTACGGTAAAGTAAGCTGCATAGTACTCCAGCGGTTTATGCACTTTGTACCAGCCTAAGCGCAACGTTGCAATCATATATGCAGCTGCGTGAGCTTTTGGGAACATGTATTTAATTTTCATACAAGAATCAATGTACCATTGAGGAACATCATGTTCTTTCATAGCATTGATGTGTTCTTCTGTTAACAGTGTAGAGGCTTTACCCTTACGGGTAATCTCCATAATTTTAAATGCCATTTTAGGCTCTAATCCTTTTAGCATCAAATAGGTCATAATACTGTCACGGGTACCGATTACCTCGGAAATGGTACATACTTTATTTTTAATCAGGTCCTGTGCATTGCCAAGCCAAACATCCGTGCCATGAGACAAACCGGAAACCTGAAGTAAATCGGAAAATGTTTTTGGCTGTGCATCAATCAACATTTGACGCACAAAGCCTGTACCAACTTCCGGTAAAGAAAACGTACCTGTTTCAGAGTCAATATCTTCCGGAGTAACTCCCAATGCTTCCGTAGAAGTAAACAGCGACATAACCTGCGGGTCACTCATGGAAACATCCATCACCGATATACCGGTATAGTCTTCCAAATAGCGGTATATGGTGGGAACATCGTGTCCCAGCTCATCCAGTTTACAAATGGTATCATGGATAGAATGGAAGTCGAAGTGGGTTGTAATATTGTCCGATTTCTGGTCATTGGCAGGACGCTGTACAGGACAAAAATCGTAAATTTCCATACCTCTCGGTACAACAACCATACCGCCCGGGTGCTGACCTGTAGTACGCTTGACACCGGTACATCCCAAAGCCAAACGCAATTCTTCTGCACGATGCATGGTAATGCCTTTTTCCTCACAGTATTTTTTCACGTAACCAATAGCTGTTTTATCCGCAATGGTGCCAATGGTACCCGCTTTAAACACGTTGTCTTTGCCGAATAATGTTTCTGTATAACGGTGTAGTGCGTCACCTGATATTCACCTGAAAGTTCAGGTCAATATCAGGCGTTTTATCGCCGTCAAATCCAAGGGAACGTTTCAAACGGAATGGTATGTCCGTCACGGTTTAACAATGTACCGCAATGGGGGCAATTTTTTTCAGGCAGGTCAAATCCTGAACCATAGCTGCCGTCTGTAATAAATTCGCTGTATTTACACTTTGGACAGACATAATGAGGTTCCAGTGGATTTACCTCGGAAATACCTGACATGGTAGCAACAAACGAAGAACCGACAGAACCACGGGAACCTACCTGATATCCGTGAGCCACTGAATCCGCTACCAACTTTTGTGCGGTCATATACAACACAGAGAAACCATGTTTGGTAATGGAACCGAGTTCTTTATCCAAACGATTTTTGACCAATTCAGGCACAGGGTCGCCATAGATTTCTTTTGCTTTTTCCCATGTAATGCGAATCAAATCTTCTTCCGCACCGTCAATAAACGGCGGGAACACACCCGGTGGAATCGGGCTGACATCTTCCACCATATCTGCAATTTTTCGGCTGTTGGTGACAACGACTTCATATGCTTTTTCTTTACCCAAATACGCAAATTCCTCCAGCATTTCTGCCGTTGTACGCATGTATAAAGGCGCTTGTTTATCGGCATCACCGAAACCTTTGCTAGCCATTAGAATTCTGCGATAGTCTGCATCTTTCGGGTCCAGGAAGTGAACATCACAAGTAGCAACAACCGGTTTATTCATTTCCTCTCCAAGTTTTACAATGGTTCGGTTAAATTCACGCAACGCCTCTACATCAGGGACTTTTCCGTCTTCCACCATGAACATATTATTGCCAATGGGCTGAATCTCCAGATAATCATAAAAGCCTGCAATTTCTTTTAGTTTTTCCCAAGGCTGTCCGTTAAAAATAGCACGGAACAATTCGCCGGATTCACAGGCGCTTCCCAACAACAAGCCCTCACGATATTTTACCAGCTCGCTTTTGGGAATACGAGGATTCTTATAAAAATATTCCAAATGCGCTTTGGAAATCAAGCGATATAGATTTTTCAGCCCTACTTGATTCTGCACCAAAATAATTTGATGTGCAGGCTGAATTTTTTTGCTGTCTCCCCCTGTCAGCGATGTGTTAATATCTTGAACAATGGAGGCGCCCGTATCTTCTTTCAGGCGTACTAACAGATTGGCCAGTATTTTTGCAAGAACCGTTGCGTCATCGCTGGCACGGTGATGGTTAAATGGGTCTAATTTCAAATATTTTGCAACGGTATCCAATTTACAGTTTTTAATGTCTTTCAGCATGGCTCGGCACATTGGAACCGTATCGATATACGGGTAGGTAAATTTCATATCATGACGCTGTGCCGCCATACGAATAAAGGCTGCGTCAAAGTTCGCGTTATGAGCAACCAAAACCGCATCTGTTCCGCAGAACTCGTAAAAAGCACGTACCGCTTCTTCTTCGGACGGTGCATCTTTTACCATATCATCTGTGATACCTGTCAACTGGGTAATTTTTTCGGGAATATGCTGCTCCGGATTGACAAAGGTATTAAAACTGTCAATAATTTCACCGTTTTTTAATTTCACGGCACCAATTTCCGTTAAGCGGTCCGTATTTGGACTTAAACCTGTGGTTTCTACGTCAAAACAAATGAATTCATCGTCCAAACTACGCCGTGATTCACCTGTCAAAGCAGGAACCATATCATTGACAAAATAGGCTTCCACTCCGTAAATGACTTTAAATTCACCGCCGTTTTTACGGATTTTATTAACCGCGTTCATTGCATCTGAAATGCCTGTGCTACACCATGGTCCGTAATGGCAATGGCCGGTTGTCCCCATTTGTAAGCACGGTTGATTAAATCGCCTGCTGTATTGATACCATCCATACTGGACATATTGGTATGCAAATGCAGTTCCACACGTTTTCTTCTGCCTGGTCTACTACTTTGGAGCAATTCAACAGTAGCAATACCACGGGCACGACAAACAATTTCACGGTCATATTTATCGTATTCAATTTCACCACGTGTTAAAATAGCACTTCCTTTTTTCAGCATATCCAAAGGACGGCAATTGGCAACATCATCTATAATTTTTAAGGTCATAGAACCTGTATAGTCCGTAATTTTAATGGAGTAAATCTTTTTGCTCTTATCTCTGGTAAAACGTTCTTCCAAATCAAAGATTTCACCCCAAATGGTAACATTGCCTGCATCCGGCGTTACCTTTCCAATTGCAATCGTTTTTCCTTTTACAGGTCTTCCGTAAATATCGCGTGCGGTATTGGGTAAAACGGTAGGCATTAACGTCTCGCTTGTACGAATCTGTGTTGTTTTTGGATTCGGACGCTCCTGCATGGATTCTTCATAGCGTTCCACCTGTTCTACCACTTGTTCTCTCTGTATGGTTTCTTCCTGCTGTTTTTTTCTCTCAATGTAAACAGAACTTTCGTGGTCAATGGTAAGAGTACCGTCAAAACTTACTGTCAGCGGAATTCCAAATTCGTCCATTACCAATTTTTGCAGGCAACGGTCAACATGACGGGATTTTAACAATTCAAATCCGCCATGCATTAATGTGATGTTTAATTTTTCATCTTGTAATGTTACTTGCGCATCTTTAAAACATCCCGTCAAACTGGCATCGCGCCGTTTCAGCTCACAAAAAATCTCATTGATATAATCTTCTGAAAAACGTTCTTTTGGAAAATGAGGAAACAACTCAACTTTTTGCAGTTCCAACGGAGATTTCCAAATTGCTTTTTCCAATGCAAATAAATCCTTGCGCTGTACCAAGTCTAAAAATGATACCTGCAAGGACAACATCCGTATTTGCTGATTAATTTCTACTTTTTGAATTTCACCATCCGCAATTGTTTCCGATAATTCGGAAACATTAATATACGGCTGAAAAAATGTACGAATCTTTTTCAAATTATCCCGTTCCTTCTACATCTTTAAAATTTCTTCCATAAGTGTATCAATCAAGATATCTTCCGGTACCTTTTTAATCACTTCACCTTTTTTAAATATTAATCCTACACCGTCTCCGCCGGCAATTCCAATATCAGCCTCTTTCGCTTCGCCGGGCCCATTTACCGCACAGCCCATAACCGCTACTTTCAAAGGCTTATCACATTCTCTCAAACGTTGTTCTACTTCGTTGGCAATACCGATTAAATCAATTTTTGTTCTGCCGCAGCTTGGGCAGGAAATCATTTGAGGACCTGTGCTATCCAAATCAAGCGCTTTTAAGATATCTTTTCCCGCAGCAATTTCTTTGACCGGGTCGGCTGTTAAAGAAACACGAATGGTATCGCCAATGCCGCGCTGAAGCAATGAGCCGATTCCTACCGCTGATTTAATCAACCCCATGCGCTCGGTTCCTGCTTCCGTTACACCCAGATGCAACGGATACTCACATTGCTGAGCCGTTAGTTCATATGCCTTTATCATGGTATCCACATTGGATGATTTAATGGAAAGTACGATATCGGTAAAATCAAATTTTTCCAATAAAGAAGCATGATGCAAGGCGCTTTCGCACAGAGCCTGCGGTGTGGGTCCCCCGTATTTTTTCAAAATCTCTTTTTCAACGGAGCCTGAATTTACTCCGATACGAATAGGAATATTCTTCTCTCTGCATACCTCTGCCACAGCTTTGACGCGGTCGTCGGAACCGATATTTCCCGGGTTAATTCTGATTTTATCAATGCCAGCAGCGACAGCTTCCAGAGCCAATCTATAATCAAAGTGAATGTCTGCAACCAAAGGAATGGTAACGGCTTCTTTTATGGCAGGAATCAAGGCAACTGCATTTTTATTTGAATTGCGACACGCAACAACTGCCTGCTCCAAAGCAATTGCCTGTGCTACATTGCCTGCAATGTCATCTGCCGCAGCATTTAACATAGATTGCACACTGATTGGTGCGTTCCTCCAATCGCCAACGTACCTGCGTATATCGTTTTGCTGTAACGCCTGTTCATAAAAGCACCTCTTCCTTTCTAATATTATCTTCTTTGTTATTATAACATAAAAGAAATTGGGAAACAATTTCTAACACATAAACGTTATAACGTTCTCTTAGCCAAAATTTTAATTTTGACGCTGTTTTGAGGTTGTTATAGCATTTAAAATTGCTTTGCAATTTTAACCAATAAGTGCTAAAACGTTCTTGTCAACAGCCAAAACTTTAGTTTTGACGCTGTTGCTAGATTGTTATAACATAAAAGAAATTGTACGACAATTTCTAACTTATAAACATTACAACGTTTTCATAACAGTCAATATTTATTTTGCATTTGTTACTGAGGTCGTTATGATATTTTAATAGTTTTGCGAAAAGCCAACCAAATTTCATTACAAAATTCGGTTGGCTTTCATACTGTTTTATATAAGGTTAACTCCACCCAAATAAACGGGATATATCACCAAAGGTAATCACTACCATAAAGCACATCAGAAATACAAATCCTGCCGCATGAACCCACCCTTCATATTTTGGATTCATAGGCTTGCGGCGAATTGCTTCGATAATGAGGAAAATCAAACGTCCGCCGTCCAGTGCAGGCAATGGCAGTAAGTTTACAACACCCAGGTTTACAGTGATAATCATCATAATATTTAAAATATTATTCAGCGCTGTCAAAAAGCTGGTTTCCAAACCTGCAGACGCTGCTTGTGAAATCGCTCCGGCTACACCGACAGGTCCGGAAAGCTGGTTAAATCCAAACCGTCCCGTTACAATACCTGCTAAACTGGACCAAACCATACGTACAGTGGAAACCGTATCTTTTCCCGCATTGGCAATGGTGGTTGCAAAGTTTTTCTCAATAGGAAAGACTTTAAAATCCAAAACAGGACTGATTTGTCCGTCTATTTCACGGGTATTTAATTTCACATCATCAAATCTTACTTGTTCTCCATCTCTGAGAACCACCAAATCCACTGCATTCGGGTCGGCTGTAGCAAGCGCAAATTGTAAATCAGTACCACTGAAAATACGATAACCATCAATAGAATAAAACTGGTCGCCTACTTGTACGCCTGCGTCCTGCAACGCAGACCCGCTGTCTGCAAACACACTGATTCTGTTAGATGCAAACGCAGGCTGCTGTGCAGACAATACCAGTGCCAAAATGAATCCCAGTATAATATTCATAACAGCACCGGCACAGACAACAATCATTCGCTTCCACACAGCTTTATTGCCAAATGCACGTTCGTCATCACTTTTTGAGTCTTCACCCTCCATCGCACAGAATCCGCCAATCGGAAACAGGCGTATGGAATATTTTGTTTCTTTCTTCCCCCACTTTATAATGCGCGGTCCCATACCAATCGCAAATTCATTTACACGTATACCGCACCATTTAGCAGTCAAAAAATGACCCAATTCATGGATAAACACAACAAATGTAAATGCCAATATCGCTATGATAATGAGTAGGACAATAATAGAAATCACCTTCTTTATTTGTTAACCTATGGTGTCTAATACAAAACGGCGAGCCGATGCGTCAGCCTCCAGCACATCTTCAATGCAAGTCACTTTTTCAGGCTTTTGACGTTCCATCGCCTGTGTTACTAAGTCTCCAATGGCAAGAAAATCAATGCGACCCTGCAAAAATAATTTTACAGCCTCCTCATTGGCACCGTTGGTTGCAGCCGGAGTTAAGCCGCCGCGCATAAATGCATTTCTGCAAGCATTTAAACAACGAAATGTATCATAATCCGGTTTATAGAAAGACAACTGCCCGCATTCAGTCAAATCAAGCTGTTTACATGGAGAAGGATATCTTTGCGGGAACGTAATCGCGTACTGAATCGGTATTCTCATATCAGGAACTCCCAATTGTGCAAGAACAGAATTGTCCTGATACTCAATCAAAGAATGAATGATGCTTTCACGATGTACCACAACATCCAGTTGCTCCATAGGCATTGAAAACAGCCATGCAGCTTCAATCAGCTCCAACCCTTTGTTCATCATGGTTGCGGAATCTATGGTAACCTTTGCTCCCATATTCCAATTTGGATGATTCAGCGCCTGTTTTGCGGTAACATGTTCCAACTCTTCTTTTGTCTTACCAAAAAAAGGTCCTCCCGACGCCGTTAAGATAATCCGTTTTAATTGCTTATGGTCGGTACAGCCATATAAGCATTGAAATACGGCTGAATGTTCGCTGTCTACCGGAATCATGCGTACCCCTTTTTCTTTTGCCGCCTGCATTACCAAAGCGCCGCCAGCAACCAAAGTTTCCTTGTTTGCCAAAGCAACGTCTTTCTTTGCATCAATGGCTGCTAAGGTAGGACGCAGCCCCACCATGCCAACAACAGAATTTAATACAAGGTCTGCTTCTTGCGCAGCAGCTGCCAAACACAATCCTTCCATGCCAGAAACCACGGTAACAGACATATCGGCAACTGCAATTTTCAGCTGTTTTGCTGCCTCTAAATCAAAAACCGCAACAAGTTGCGGCTTGAATTCTCGTATTTGCTTTTCAAGCAACGCGATATTTTGGTACGCTGCCAATGTAGTTACCGACAGACCAAGACCTCGTACAACATCTAATGTTTGACATCCGATAGAACCGGTGGAACCTAAAATAGAAAGTTTCTTTTCCATTATTATTCACCAATCTGTCATTTTATTTCAAACAATTTTATAGAATCACTGGTAATAGTTGGATAAACAGATAAATAAACGGTCCGACAATGACAACGCTGTCAAAGCGATCCATCATACCACCGTGACCGGGAATTAAATTTCCAAAATCTTTTACATCATAACTGCGTTTGATAATAGAAAAACTCAAATCTCCCACAATAGATAAAATTGCGGTTACACCACCAATAATGGCAAGAGATAAATAAGAGACAGAAAGCTGTGAGCCATAAAAAATAAGATTATATAAATAGCCCATAAGCATAATCAGTCCAATATTTATGATAAATCCGCCCACTGCACCTTCTACTGTCTTTTTCGGACTGATATTGGGACATAATTTATGCTTTCCTATAAAGCTTCCCACAAAATATGCTCCCGCATCTGCAATCCATGCGGCAAACAACGCCATTACCACATACAGCATACAGTGCTGTGGATTTAAGTATCTCATCAGAGATACTGTATTCAATGCGGTTGTAACCAACAATGTCATGCCGTATACCACACAAATATCCTGAAACTTGACCTTTTTGTAATGATATATGGTAGAACCCAGCATGAAAATGGTATACAGGAAATATGTAACCATGGACCAATACATTTGATTGGGTATTAGCGGAATTGCAAGCGCAAACGCGACACTTGGCAATAGAAACGTGAGATATTTGCGCAGTCCCACTGCTGAAACCAGTTCAAAAACAGCAGTAGCTGTAATCAGTGCCATAATGATATTCAAAGAATACGGAAAAATAAACTGGAAACCTATCATAGCAGCTACAATACCTATGACCAGACATCCGGAAAGTATCCTTTTTATCATATCAGACACCTCCAAACCTTCTGTTACGCTTTGCATATTCATCCAAACAGTGTTCCAAATCTTCCATGGTAAAATCGGGCCACAGAACATCCATAAAAATCAATTCGGAATACGCTGACTGCCATAGCAAAAAATTGGATAGTCTGTATTCGCCGCTGGGACGAATAATTAGGTCAGGGTCTGGTTCTCCATACGTATACATATGGTCGGACAGCATCTGCTCTGTAATCTCAGAAGGCTGCAGAGCACCGTTTTTCACTTGCTCTGCCAAATTCTGTGCAGCACGTGTGATTTCTGCTCTGCTACCATAATTCATAGCAAGATTCAGTACCATTCCTGTACGGGTTTTACCCGTCTCAATGGTTTCTGCTATCAGTTCCTGCAAGTCTGCCGAAAACATAGAAGTATCTCCCAAAAAACGAATTTTAATATCGTCATTGAGCAAATCTTCCAGAGCATCTTTTAAATACTGTTTAAACAACCCCATTAAAGCGCCCACTTCTTCTTCGGGACGCTTCCAGTTTTCTGTTGAAAAAGCATATACCGTTAAGTATTTAATGCCAATTTTACTGCAATAGCGGGTAATGGCTTTAAACTTAGCAGCGCCTGCTCTATGCCCCATAGAACGGGGCATAAAACGTTTTTGCCCAACGGCCGTTTCCGTCCATAATAATGGCCAGATGCTCCGGCAAAATACGCTCCCCTTGGTTTGCAGAAGATTTCATAATAATTACCGCCTACTATGATTATAGTTCAAGAATTTCTTTTTCTTTTTTTGCATGCATAGTATCTGCTTCTTTGCAGTATTTATCTGTTAAATCCTGCGCCTTTTTCTCGCCGTCTTTTAAATCGTCCTCTGTAATGTCGCCATCTTTTTTCATTGCTTTTAGTTTTTCAATGGCATCACGACGAATGGAACGAATAGCAACTTTGCCGTTTTCGCACATTTTTCCAATATCTTTTGCAATTTCGCGGCGTCTTTCCTCTGTTAACTGTGGAAAAGTAAGACGAATTACTTTACCGTCGTTTTGTGGATTAATACCCAAATCCGCAACCTGAATTGCTTTTTCAATGCTTTCCAAAGAAGAAACATCCCATGGCTGAATAACCAAAACTCTGGCCTCGGAAACAGAAACTGCCGCAAGCTGATTAATTGCGGTCGGTGCGCCGTAATAATCTACCATTACTTTATCCAAAATGGCCGGATTTGCACGACCTGCACGCACTGCAGCAAATTCGTCTGATAAAACGTGAATGGATTTTTTCATTTTTTCTTCTGCTTGTTTTAGAATATCTTTCATAACCTAATACCTTCCTACTAAATGACTTATTGATATAATATAGAGCATAATTTTAAATTTATTCTACCAAAGTACCGACAGATTCACCGCAAATTGCTTTTACAATATTTTCCGGCTCATCAATATTAAATACCAACAATGCAATATCGTTGTCTTTACAAAGAGATGCCGCTGTACTGTCCATTACTTTTAAGTCTTGATTGAGCACATCCATAAAGGAAAGCTTATCGTATTTCACAGCATTTGGATTGGCTTTCGGGTCACTGTCATATACACCGTCTACCATGGTTGCTTTTAAAATAACGTCTGCGTCAATTTCAGCAGCACGCAAAGCTGCTGCTGTATCGGTTGAAAAGAAAGGATTTCCCGTTCCGCATCCGAATACAACTACTCTGCCTTTTTCTAAATGACGAACTGCCTTATTGCGAATATAAGGTTCTGCAACTTCCTGCATGGCAATTGCAGTTTGAACACGTACATTCAATCCCAATTGTTCCAATGCATCGGCAACGCCCAAAGCATTAATCACCGTTGCCAACATACCCATGTGGTCTGCTCTGGTTCTGTCCATGTTACCACTGCTGCGGCCTCTCCAAAAGTTACCGCCGCCTACAACAATCGCTACTTCAACACCCATATCCACACAGGTTTTTACCGGCTGGCAAAACTTTAAAACTGTATCAAAATCAATTCCATGAGATTGTTTTCCTGCCAAAGACTCGCCGCTTAATTTCAAAAGAACCCTTTTATACTTAGGCTGCAAAAGAAACACCCCGTCTTTCCAAATTTTTATTCTACCTGTCTATTTTACAATAAGCGTAAGCTATTGTAAAGCAAATCTATGCTTTTCATACAGAAGATTATTTGGTCAAACGGGGAATGCTATGATATTTCATACGCTTTTAATATTTCCGTTAATGTTTTGCGTACAGTTTCAGCCAAACTGCTGGGCTCTACTACAGTTACTTGATTTCCAAAACCAACAAGCCATCCGATAAACGGTGGACTGACGGCCACTTTCAGTTTTACATAAATGTGCTCTTCATCACATTTGGAAATAGAAATATGATTGCCGAATTTATCAAGCATTACACCGACTAAGGAATTTTTGAGCTTTAACGTTATTTTTTCTTCTTTACCGCCATACATGCCGAAGACTTTTTGAGAATATACCGCCAAATCAAACTGTTGAAAACATTCTTTTCCTTGGCGTGGTTGTTCCAATAACGCAATGGATGACATTTTATCTACACGGTAATGTTTGATTTGATTGGTTGCACTGTCAAAGGCGACCAAATAATATTTTCATCGAAGAGAGCGCAATAAAAATTCTCCATTTTTACGAAATTGTTTGCGTACTTTTTCAGGCTGTTGAAAATCCACCACCCATTCAAAGTACTGAAATGTAATTTGTTTGTCCTGCGCAATCGCATTATGAATATAATCTACATTATAATAAATACATTCATTTACTGTTTTAATTCGATTGGTAATGTAAACCTGCCTTTTTAGTTGACGTGCTTCGTATACACTGGTCAGCTGCCCAATTTTATGTATTAACTCCATTGATTTTTTATGGGTAATAAATTTGGAAGATTGTACAGCGTCTACCAGCAATTTTAATTCAGGAAGCTCAAAGGAACGGCTGGCAACATAATATGCACAGGCACGCGCATTATTCTTCTCGATATCAATGCCAAAAGAGCGTAAATTTTCAATATCATTATAAAGGCTTTTTCGTTCGGCTTGAATATTATATTGGTCCAATTTTGTAACCAATTCTTTAATGGTAAGAGGATGTAATTCATCGGTCTCCTCCATCAATATTTTCATAAGGTATAATATTTTTGTTTTTTGATTTGCATTGCCGGACATAAAAATCTCTCCCCACCGAACTTTTATGTGAATTTAATGTAAAGTATATTATACTCCAAGACGGCAATTTTTCGCTCTTCGCTTAATATTTTCACATTTTTTTGTCTCAACTAAAAAAAGCAGCGTAACTAATGCTACACTGCTTTTTATTTTTTCCATTAAATTACAGGATTTAACTGTCCTGTAGTGGCGTCAATCACATAACCGGACACTTGTACTTTATCCGGAATCAAAGGATGTTTACGGATTAAATTTACGGAATTTTCTACGGAATTTTCTACTTTATGAAAACCACACAGCCATTTGTCAAAATCCGGTCTGCAATATTTCATCATTTCGATAGATTCTTCTGAAATACCGTTGTCACGCATCTTTTGCATAACTGCTTGACTATCCAACCCTTGCACACCACAGTCGGTATGTCCAATCACCAAAATATATTCTACACCCAAAGTATGGACCGCAATTAACAGACTGCGCATAACGCTGCCAAACGGGTCAGCGATAATTCCACCTGCGTTTTTGATGATTTTAGCATCACCGTTTTTCAATCCCAAAGCTGCAGGAAGCAGTTCGGTTAATCTAGTATCCATGCAAGACAAAATTGCAAGTTTTTTGTTTGGGTACTTGCTGGCGGCATATTTTTCATAAGCTTTGCTTTCCACAAACTCCTTGTTATACTGTAAAATTTCTTCCAACATAACATTAAGACCTCTATTCTGTTTTAAGATTCAACTATATTGTAGCACGTTTTATACAAACTTACAATCCTAAACATAATTTGTTCAAATTCTTGAAAAATATCATGTAGAAAGACCAAAAAAATTACACATAAGTTTCTACTGTTTTATCATTACGGTTACTTCTTTCTAACCCGCTTTATATCACAAACAACGGATACATACACAATCCATCAAACAAAAAGTGCACAAACAATACCGTTCATTTGAAAAAGGTAGAACATCTCTTTCATAATACAACTGATATTTTCCTTATTTAAAATACATATATAATTGGCACTTAATCATACCATTATATAATTTTCTTCTTTTATCCGCTTTCCTTCCATAACATTGCTCAAACATCTCATCAGGAGTAATAATGGAATAGCTCCATCCATGTTTTGGCTGAAATACCTGTCCCATAATTTGATATAAGTCTTCTGCCTGTTTGATATCCAGCAAGCGTTCTCCATACGGCGGATTACAAATGACGACCCCTGTCTCTGTTTCCGTCTTAAAGTCGCGTATATCTCTTTTTTCTGCTTGAATACAGCCTATCACACCTGCTTTTTTTGCATTGGCAATGGTTAAAGAAACCGCAGCACCGTCTATATCAAATCCTCTTCCTTGAAAACGAGCATCTCTACGTATTAAATCCTGTGCGCGTTCCTTTTCTTTTCTCCAAACAGAAGCATCAATTTGATTCCAATTTTCTGCCGAAAAGTTACGACGCAAGCCGGGTGCGATATTTAAGGCATATAAGGCTGATTCTATCAAAACTGTTCCGGAACCGCAAAACGGGTCTACCATATTGCCGTTGACACGTACACGAGATAAATTTGCCATAGCAGCAGCCAATGTTTCTTTGATAGGCGCATCTGTTGAATTTGCACGGTAACCACGTTTATGCAGCCCTGCGCCGGAAGTATCTATCATAATGCTGACTTGGTCTTTCATAATTAAAAATTGAATTTGATATAACGTATCGGTTTCGCCGAACCACGAAACATGATATTTTTGTTTCAGACGCTCCACTACAGCCTTTTTTATGATTTTTTGGCAGTCAGGTACACTGGACAGTTGAGAACTGAGGGAACGTCCTTTTACAGGAAAAATATCATTTTGACCAATCCATGTTTCCCACGGTAAGGCTTTCACTCCTTGAAACAACTCTTCAAAAGAACGAGCCTGAAATGTTCCCAGCAAAATCAGTACACGTTCACTGTACCTTGAACATAAATTCGCTCTTACCAGCATGTTGATATCACCGTCAAAGACCACTCTTCCGTTTTGCGGCTCTACATTTTTTGCTTCCATTGCACGCAGCTCATCTGCTACCAAACCTTCTACCCCTAAAATACAAGGGCAAACCAATTTAAAATTCTCCATATACTGCTGTTCACTCCGATTCTGGATTTAAAAAGGGACCGCGCTGTCACGCGGCCCCTTTTTTACAATTATACATTAATCATCTTCATCCGGTTCCAATAAGCCGTACCCGCCGTTGTGACGCTTATAAACCACAGCAATTTCTTCTGTTTCGGCGTCACGGAACATATAAAATTGGTGACCTAACATATCCATTTGCAAAATAGCTTCTTCTATATGCATTGGTTTTACCGGAATTTTTTTGGTTCTGGCTATTTTATATTCCACTGTCGGCTGTTCCGGAACTTCACCATTGTAGTAATCTTCTACATAATCACGCAAGGCGCCCGAATGTAGTTTTTTCTCAAGTTTTGTTTTATTTTTTCTAATTTGTCTGCCCAATGCACTAATCACTTGATCCAGTGCGTCATTCATTTCAAAATCTGTTGCTTCCGCACGGAAAATCAATCCGCTTTGACGTATGGTAATTTCTACCGTTTGACGGTTATGTTCTACTGTAACCACAACATGTGCATCTGCATTTTCTTCGAAAATTCTGTCATAACGAGAAAGTTTCTTTTCTACTAATTCTTTAAAATTGTTCTTTAGATTTACTTTTCTGCCGGTAATCGTAATATGCATACCAACATCTCCCTTAACAAAACATTCTCGCAGCAAAAATTATGGGGGCTTGAAATGAAGTCTTCATATTTCTTACTACGAAATTAGTATAACACATTGTATAAAAAAATGGAAGCCATTTCTTTTTATATTGTTACTTTTTTATGTCTTGTTACATGACAGCCCACGTTTACTGCAACAGGAAGCCCTGCAATATGTGTGGCGTACTGTTCAATGGCTACAGAGAGGGCAGTTGTGATACCTCCAAACCCTTGGGGACCAATATCCAGTTGATTTACTCGTTCCAGCATTTCTCGTTCCAGTAAACGGTATTCTTCTTTTGGATTGTGTTCCGATACTTCACGGCACAATGCTTTTTTTGCAAGATAAGCACATAGCTCAAAATCTCCGCCGATGCCAACGCCAAGTACCATAGGCGGACAAGGATTACTACCAGCTAATTTTGCGGTTTCTACCACAAAATTGATAATATCTTCTTTTGTTGCGGAAGGGGTAAACATTTTAATTCTGCTCATATTTTCACTGCCGAATCCTTTTGGAGCCACCATCAACTCCACTTTATCCCCCTGCACAATTCTGGTATGAATGACTGCCGGTGTATTATCATTGGTATTTTTTCTTTCCAACGGGTCACCCACCACAGATAAACGAAGCAAACCTTCCACATAACCTTGTCTTACTCCTTCGTGTATGGCTTGTTCAAAATCTCCGCCAATGAAATGAACGTCTTGTCCTACTTCCACAAACACTACTGCCATGCCTGTATCCTGACAAATCGGAATTTGCATTTCTCTTGCAGCATCCATATTTCTGCATAAGTCATTTAAAATTGCTTTTCCCGTATCATTGGTTTCCGTTTTACACGCTTTGCAGATTGTTTCCTCCAAATCAGCAGGAAGTATACGGTTTGTTTCAATACACAATTGCTTGACTGCATCTGTAATTTTGGATACATTCACTTCTCTCATAACCATTTCTCCTTTAAACTCTGCGAATTCCATTTACAAATACCATGGTAGGTTTTGCCGACAATAACAAAGGGTCTTGTTCAAACACAACTAAGTCGGCATCTTTGCCTTTTTCTATGGAACCTACCTGTTTTTCTATACCGCAAATGCGGGCCGGTTCAATGGTAATTGCTTTTAAGGCAGCGTCATAATCAGCGCCTTCACGCACTGCCAGACCTGCCGCGAGAGTTAAATATTGCAGGGGAATTACAGGGTGGTCCGTAATGATAGCCGTTTGTATCCCATGCTTCATTAAAATTCCGGGGCAAGACGGCGTCAGATTTTTCAATTCCGGTTTGGAGCGGTCGGACAAAAACGGACCTGATAAAATCCTGACTTGTTCTTCTTTTAGCTCGTCCGCAATCAAATGACCCTCTGTACCATGTACGATGACATAATCCAAACCAAATTCCTTTGCAAGACGAATCGCTGTAAAAATATCATCTGCCCTATGTGCGTGAAAATGTACCTGAATTTCTTTTTCCAAAGCAGGAATTAATGCTTCGCATTTTAAGTCATACTCAGGAGGCGTGGAATCCTCATCTTCCAAAGCACGTTTTTTGTCTTCCAAATAATGTTTTGCTTTATGCAACTGCTCACGAATCAAAGCTGCCGTTGCCATTCTGGTAACGGGTGTTTGGCTCTTATCATGATAAACACTTTTCGGATTTTCACCCAAAGCCATTTTAATGGCAAGCGGCGCTTTGACAATCATGCGGTCGATACAGTTTCCATACGTTTTGATAGCTGCCAGCTGACCGGAAATGGGATTGGCGGAACCCGGGCCTGTTACAACAGTAGTAACGCCGCCTTCCAACGCCTCTCTAAAGCAATTTTCCATTGGATTAATGGCATCAATGGCACGCAGATGAGGTGTAATCGGTTCAGTATCTTCGTTGCAGTCGTCGCCCTCAAAATTCAAACCATCTTCAAAAATGCCCAGATGTGTATGTGCATCAATAAATCCAGGATAGACGTGCGCTCCCTTTAAATCAATGATATCTTCATCTTCCACATGCAAAAGGTCTCCTGTGCCCACTTGCTCAATGACTCCGTTTTGAATTACAATATATCCCTGTTCTATGGTTTCGCCTGCCATAGTGTGTATGGTGCCGTGCTGTAATATCATATTATAAATACCTTTCTCATCATTTGCCTTGGATACAAAAAGTGGAGTGCGAACACTCCACTTTGTTATCTGGATTGACCTGAGCCATGACGGGAAAAACCTCCGCGTTTAGACTCCAAACCTTTTTTTAAAGCAGACATTTTTTCATCACTGCTTTGTTTAAATTTATTCAGCATATCCTCAAAACTGGTTGCTTCATTTTTTTTATTGGACCATTCAAAATGATCGGGACCTTTTCTGCCGGAACGTGTACGCTGCGTATTTTGACCGGAAGCCGGCACAGTTTCCATTGCCTTTTTCATGGAAAGACTAATCTTTCCGTCTTCTCCTACACTGAGTACCTTTACTTTTACCGTTTGCCCTTCACTGACAAAGTCTGTAATTTCTTTTACAAAAGTTGGCGCTACTTCTGAAATATGTACCATACCTGTTTTACCTTCACCAAGTTCCACAAAAGCGCCAAATTTTGTAATACCTGTAATTTTTCCTTCAAGAATCGCTCCTACTTCAAGCTGCATATTAGTACTGGTTTCCTCCTTAAACAGGTTAATTACCTGCTACATTTACAAATACTCGTTCTCCGGGTTTTACAAAGTCCAGACCCGTTCTGGCTAAGCGTTCAATATATTCACTGTTGTCATTTATATTTGCATCCAAAGATTTTTTTATCTCGTTGTTTTTCATGTTTTGTACTTGCAGCTCTTGTGTCATAGAAGCCAATTCTTCTTTTTTGCCACTGATTTGAATCTGCTGACTAATAAACACCGCAACAACATATACGGCAAAAACAGACACAGCAACTGTTAAAAAAATGTTGCGCTTTGATTTTTTGGTACGTTTTCGTTTTGTTCTTTTTGATTTAGAATCTATTTCTGCCTCATAATTTTGTGTCATCTTCCGGGATACCCCCTTTGAGCTCTTTACCAGAACCGATAAAAAAACTTTTAATTCGATTATACACTATGTCTGGTGCAGGTTTCAAGGGATTTTCAATATTTCGTTCTGAATTTTTCTTTCTTTTTTTATTTTCGGCATTCTTTTGCGCAATGGCAGTTTTTTTCTTTTCATAAAACCCTTTAATCGGTTCGCTGATATGACGTTTGAACCATAACGCAATTTTCACGCAAATACGATGAATCCATTTTGCAATACGCACAGTAATTCTTCCTAAAGTAAGAAAGTAAACCGCCATGCCAATCAGTTCACCGCCAATGATATAAAAGCGAATTTCACCGCTGTTCACTGCCAGCGCCAGCAAAAAAGTAATGAACGCAGCAGCGATACCATATAAAATATCCTGCACATACATAGCAATTTTGCCTGTACGAAATAAAATACGGGTTACGCGGAAAACATCGTAAACAACTGCCAACGCCAAACCAACCAATGCAGAGATACCAAGACTTAACAGTTGCGAAGACAGAGTTACTTCCACAACAGTTCACCCCTATTTGAAGAGTTTCGAGAAGAATCCTGTACTTGCAGATTGATTTTCAGAATATGATACGGAATTAATTTCTCCATCCAGATTCATCTCTCCTGTTTCTAAATTCAGTTTACTGATATGCAGTCCTTTGCCTTTGATTACGATTTCTCCTAAGTCTGTATATGCAATGATGGTGTCTTCGTCAAAGCTGTCTACGTTGGAAACACCTGTAGCAGTTAATAATTTTCTGTTTTCTAAAATTAAACTGTGAGGTGTCTTTGTACTGCTTTTTCTTTCATCTGTCATCATAAAAATACCCCCAACAAATTCATACAAATAAGTATGCACTTGCCGGGGGCAATATGCGGTATTCCGCTATTATCTTGTACAACAATGATGCTGCTTGTTTATCTATCTGTTACTTTTCTTCTATGATGCGATACAAATCTGCCGCAGTATCTCTGTTTGCATATTCGTTTACGGCCATGACCTCTGCTTTTATCGTACGCATGCCAAGCTGAAGTTCCAATATATCTCCGCATTTTACATCATAAGATGCACGCGCTGTTTTTCCGTTGACTAATACTCTTCCCGCATCGCAGGCTTCTGTTTGCTATGGTACGACGTTTAATCAGGCGTGATACCTTTAAATATTTATCTAATCTCATATGATTCTCCCAATGGTATAAAACAAAAAATGCAGCCTTAACGGATTTGTCAGGCTACATTACAAGTTTGCTATTCTAAATTATTTGTTTGTAGCATCTTTGAAAGCTTTACCAGCTTTGAATGCAGGTACTACAGAAGCTGCGATTTTGATTTCTTCGCCTGTTCTTGGGTTTTTACCAATTTTCTCTTTACGCTCTCTGGCTTCAAATGTGCCAAAACCTACAATTTGAACTTTATCTTTGCTTGCAACGGCCTCAATAATGGACTCGATTACAGCGTTTACTGCGCTGTCTGCGTCTTTTTTAGAAATTTCTGCTTTCTCTGCAACTGCAGCAACTAGTTCTGTTTTATTCATTGTTTTTTACCCCCGAAATTTTAATAAATCTCATTGTGAGAATTGTTCTGTTGTCACCCGCTGCCAAATAGAGTTTAACTCCTGAGGCGTTAGGTCTGACCAACATAATTGTTTTTCCTGAGTATATTTCTCAACAGCAGTAAAGTAAATTATAAAGCGATTACATGCATTTGTCAAGGAATACTCCGGTTCTACTTCGCATTTTCTGGCAACATTCACTGCCGAAAACAACAAATCTCCAACTTGATGTTCCAACAAATTACTGTCTTGCTGTTTTGACAATGTCTGTTTTAATTCCTGCGCACGAGCAATTATTTGGTCCAAAGCTGCATTTGCGTCCGATACATCCACGCCAACTTTTGCCGCTTTTTTCTGTACCTTATAACTGCGCATAAGGGCAGGTAATGCAACAGAAACACTCTCAAGCACCTCTGTTTGTGTTGTTTGGGATTTTGTCTTTTTCTTAATTTCATCCCAATTAGACAAAACTTGAGAAGAATCTGTCACCTGAACATTTCCAAATACATGCGGATGACGCACAATCAATTTTTTTGCTACGCCGTCCACCACATCGGCAAACGTAAACGTTCCCTGTTCTGCCTCCATCTGTGCATGAAACAGCACTTGCATTAAAACATCGCCCAATTCTTCCTTGAGAAGTTCCATATTATTGGTGTCGATTGCTTCAACAGCTTCATAGGTTTCCTCAATTAAATTGGCACGTACACTTTGATGTGTTTGTTCTATATCCCAAGGGCAGCCACCGGGAGCACGCAGCAATGCAATAATATGCTCTAAGTCGCCAATGGTATAGCATTCTTTTTGTTGAAAATCCAAGTCCAGACTCCTTTGCAAAGATTGTGTTTACATTGGCTTTATTTTACATGATAAGGTGATGTTTTTCAAGTATTTTACAAGTTTTTGACCTTTTGGCAACATTAATACATCGTCTTTGCATAAAGCTTTTAAACATAACAGAGACGCAATATAAATGAAAACCGCGATAAACACTGCAATTCCCGTAGCAAGAGAGTCCGGCATAATCTTTGACATAGCAAAGCAGGAAAAATATGCCGCTATGCAACAGAACATGGAAGCAATGGCCGGTTTTGTAAAAATAGAGTGAAATTTCAAGTGTATTTTTGTTTCTTTGCAAAGGAAATAACATGCTGAAATCGTAATAAATACATAACAGACCAAAGTTCCTATTCCCGCTCCCAAAATATTAATTTCAGGAATGCCGGTCAGAACATAGTTTAGCCCTATTTTTAATCCTAATCCAACACACAGCAGCTTTACGGGTAAATCTACTCGCCCGACTGCTTGCAGCATACTGAAAATAGGCGTACTTAAAGATGCAAAAATAGCAGCAACCCCCATAACCGCCAATGTACGCGAGGTAATGGGAATAGATGCTTTCGCACCAAATACCGCCTGACTGACAGGACCTGATAATACGCTTAAACCCAAACCGGCAGGAATACTGAACAATGCAGTCATACGCAGTACGGAAGAAATACTTTTTTGCAATTCACAGCGGCTTCCACTCATCCATGCTGACGTAACACTTGGTAAGGCGCTAATGCCAAATGCTTGTGTAATACCAGGAACCAACATAAACAATGCCAACGCTTGCGAGTAGCAGCCAAACAAAAAGTTGGAAACGGTCCCCGTTGCTATTTTAACCTCTAAATCCGGTATCATACCTTGATACATCGTAAGAAGCGGTTCCGGATGGACTGACATAATATGGTTGATTCTCGTTTGAAGAAATGTAGTATCCACCAATGCAGCAACATTTACAGCCAACGCTCCAATTCCAATGGGAATTGCCATTTTGATTAACCTTCCCACAATGCTCTTTCTGTCAGTACATGGCGGAGAGCATTGCAATTCACTGCATGTAATGCTGTCACCTTTTCTTTTGTGACGAATCCAGAGATAAAAGAAACTTGCAAAGGAACCTATGGTTACACCAAATACCGCGGCTGCTGCCGTATAAGGCAACAATGCACTTTTGGCAAACGCCTCTGAAGTAACTTGCTGCCCCCATACGGTTCCTGAACTGTAAAACTCTCCCATACCAAGGCGGAATACCAAATAAGCGGCCGATAGTCCAACCAACAATTTAAAAATAGCTTCCATAACCTCTGAAATTGCTGTTGGATACATGTTACTCATACCTTCATAGTAACCACGATAAACAGAGGATAAGCAACTGAACAAAATAGCAGGCGCAAGGCAAAACATGGCTGGCAATGCTCCGCCGTTTCCAATGGCTCTAACATAAAACGGTGCGGATATTACCATAACCGCAAGCCCAAGTCCGCCGGTAATTAAAAATATGGGAATGGATAATTTATGGATTCTCCGTACATCGGCATATCTTCCACACGCCAAATTTTCAGAAACCATTCTTGCAATGGCAATGGGAAATCCGGCAGTCGCCAAACTATGGATAGGACTGTAAAAGTGATACGCTGTATTAAAATATCCCAAACCTTCTTCTGTAATAATCCAAGTAAGTGGTATTTTAAACATTGCGCCAATTAATTTTACCAAAATCATGCTGACAGTTAAAATTAAAGCGCCGTGTAAAAAACTTTGACGTTTTCTTTTTTGATGATTACGGGGCTGCATGCAAACACATCCATTCCTCTTTCAAATACTATGAATGTTATATGATTGCATTGTCCCTCTTATGCCAAAGACAACCTATTTTCGCCATAGTCACCCTAGAAAAGAGAATAAAAAAGAGAGGATACTCTCCTCTCTTCACATGAATGGGAATCCAATTATGCTTGTGGATTCTCGTTTTGTTTTTCTGTTTGCTCCTGTGCCGGTTGTTCTTGTTGTGCTTGCTCTTGCTGCTGTGGTTCAGTCTCTGCATGACATCCGCAGCTGCAACCGCCTTGTGCTACATAAGTATCATCCTGAGGTACTTCGTGCACCAATTTTTCTCCGCACTGGCTGCAGAAACCTGCAGTTTTTGGATTTGGTTCTCCGCATCTTGTGCAGAAGGTTTTGTTGCTCATTTTGGACAGTTGCTCATTGACCTCATCCAATTCATCATATTTTTCATTGATTAGAATGATGATATCATCAATTTCTTCTGTAGAATCAATGCCTTGTTTGCGTGATTCATAAACAGCTCTGCCAAGCGCTTCATAATTTCTTTTAATGTCACTGTTTAGGTCTACTGCTTGTAATTTCAATTTAGAAGTATCAACCAATTCACCTGTTTTTTTACCAACAACATTAGCAGCCTGTTTTGCGTTTGACACAATATTTTCAAATAGTCCCATAATATTCGTCTCCTTTTATGATAAATGATTCCTAATTCCTTTTTCTGCCTATATTATAACATAAAAGAAATTGCTATGCAATTTTTAACTGATAGAACGTGAAAATGTTCTCTTAACAGCCAAAATTTTAAATATGGAAAGACGTTCTTTCAATGTTTGTTCGGCCGCTGTTCTAACGTTGTTATAACATAGACAATTGTTTCACCTTTTAAATGCAAAAATTTTTTCATAACCGTCAATATTTGTTTTGTTACTGTTGTAAAATACAGCTTATGATACCTTACAAAATTGAAATCAATTTGTTGATGGAGTAGCAGAAAGCAGGAATTGTTTATAGATAGATTTTACTTTTTCTTTCCTATCTAGCATTTCTTGATAACGGTCAATATATTCATACGGAAACTTAAAATTAAATATTCTTTGCAGTTCATCTTTATACGGATGTTTAATTTTTGAAACAGCACCTGCACCGCAAGCCAAAATGGTATGACTTTCATCCATAATATAAACGTTGTAATAATTTTCATACCCCGGTTTTGCCCATCCTGTATTTTCCAGGTTTCCAACCATGCGACTTTGGCGATACAAATAATATGGAATATAATTTTGTTTCGTTAGTACCGTATCCACATAATTCAGCATTTGACCTGCACCTTCACCATCATTGATAAAATGAATTTTACCATTTTTATTGATGTTGGAGGAGCGTTTCAATGCCAACGTATGTACGGTAATACTTTCCGGATGTAACGCAACAACACCATCCAATGTATTACGAAAACTTTCTACACTGTCCCCTGCCAACCCTACAATCAAATCCATATTGATATTGTCAAAGCCATGTGCTCTCGCTAAATGGAATGCATCCAGCGTTTGCTGTGTGGTATGGTCTCTTCCAATCAGATTCAGTACTTCATCATTTAACGTTTGAGGATTAATACTGATTCTGGTAATACCGCGTTCTTTCATTGCCTGCAATTTGTCCGCCGTAATCGTATCCGGACGACCTGCTTCCACAGTAAATTCACGGCATGTATTCATATCAAAATTTTGGTTTACTGTATCAATGATTTGTCCCAGCTGCTGTGCATTCAGTGTGGTGGGAGTTCCGCCTCCCATATATACGGTTTCCAATCTCAAATTGCATGCTTTTGCAACTTCTGAGGTATATTCCAGTTCTTTGCATAGCAAATCTACATACTGCGGAATTAGTTTACCTGTCTTTTCCGTGGACTGCGCCACAAAAGAACAATACGCACAACGAGTCGGACAAAACGGAATGGAAATATATAAACTGAACGATTCGGGTTTGGAAGCAGCCAAAATAGGCTGTTCATGCTGCATGGTGCGGACACTCAACGCTGTTTTCTCTTGAGAAACATGCAAACTGTTTAAAAAGTATTCCGCAGCTTTGGACTGTCCCATTTCCGCTGTCAATTTTCGCAGCAGTTTAATGGGACGTACCCCGATTAACACACCCCACTTAGGACGATATCCTGTCAGTTCTACCAGAATATCATACAACAGCACAGCCATTGCCAAACCACATTGACGTTCAAAATCGGGTTCACCCAAAGAGAAAGTGCCTCGTTTTTCTGCAAAGCGGTCCTCCATTTTTACAGAAACGTGTAAATGAGCCGCTCCGTTTTCTTCTTTGTAACCTGTGTAGACCAATAAGCTGTCATCATGTCCGTTTTCGTAGACAGCAGTTACCTTTTCATAAGGAAAAAAGATATCGCAAAGACTTTCCATTTCATAAAGATAAGAATGTCCATCAATAACCAAAATCATCTGTGTTGCCCTTCATAAACGGATTTGTGTTTCTTTCGTAATCCAATGTTGTGGAATCTCCATGCGCAGGAAACACTGCATAGTTCCCTTCCAGCTCAGCTACTTTTTGTACGGATTCCATCATTTTTGCAGGATCGGAAGTTGGAAAGTCAGTTCGACCAATGGAACCTTTGAAGATGGTGTCACCGCTGAAGATGGTATCTTTTACAATCAGGCAGCTGCTTCCAATGGTATGGCCCGGGGTATGCAAAACGCGAAAGGTCAAATTACCAACCTGAATCTTATCGCCGTCATGATACAATACATCCGGTACAAATGCATCGCATTGTCGTTCGGCAATGACCGTAGATAAATTCAAACGGCTGTCGGTTGCAAAATCCTTTTCCAATTCATGCATATAGATTTTAGCACCTGTCATATCCTGAACCGTTTTTACACCCATGATATGGTCAAAATGTCCGTGGGTCAATAAAATTGCGTCTACTTTTTTTAATTCTTTTATTCTGTCAAACAGCTCATCTGAAATAAAGCCGGGGTCAATCACTGCAGAAATACCTGTCTCCTCATCCGTTACAATGAAACAGTTTGTCGGCAGCATTCCGCCGGTAATCTCTTGAATTTGCATATTGATAATTCCTTTCTGAAAAGCGTCTCATATACTCTATGAACGTTTGATGCTGATAATACCTTCTATATTGGACAACTTTGAAATGACAGCATTCAAATGTTCCAAGCCTTGAATGGTAATGGTCGCATAAATTACATCTGTGCCGTCTTTTAACTCTCTGGAGTTTAAAGAGTGGACGCTGATACGTAAATTATAAAGCTGCTGCGTTACATTCATCAACACACCCGGAATATGGTTTGCCACGATTTCAAGTGTAGTTTTAAATTCTTCTTTTACTTGATTTGCCCATTGTACTTCAATCCAACGCTCCGGTTCCGGACTGCCGGCAATGTCTTTGGGCACATTGCTGCAGGAACGTTTGTGAACAGATACGCCAAAACCACGTGTGACAAAACCAATGATATCATCGCCGGGCAATGGATTACAGCAACGGGAAAGTTTGGTCAAACAATCTCCGCCCATGCCTTTTACCAAAATTCCGTTAGACGCTTTATTCGGCTTTGCTTCCACAGTTTTAGGCGGCTCCGGTTTTTGCACCACTTCGGCAGCCTTTTTCTGCTTTACATACTCTTCTTTAATACGGTGGATAATTTTCCATAATTGAATACCACCGTAACCGATAGTAGCATAAATATCTTCCAAATTTGCACAGTTTTGACGTTTGACAAATGGATTAATCAGGTTATAAAGTTCATCCTGGGGCACAATGATACCATTGCGTTTGAGTTCACGCTCCAGCTCTTCTTTGCCTTCTTCAATATTTTCTTCTCTGCGTTCTTTTTTGAACCATTGGCGAATTTTATTTCTCGCTTCGCTGGTACGTACAATTTTTAACCAGTCACGGCTCGGTCCGTGAGAACCTTCTTTGGCGGTAATGACTTCCACAATCTCGCCTGTTTTAATTTTATAATCAATAGGCACGATGCGCTTATCCACTTTTGCACCAATCATACGGTTGCCTACCGCACTGTGAATGGCATACGCAAAGTCAATTACAGTAGAGCCTGCCGGTAAACTGATGACCTCACCTCTCGGCGTAAAGACAAAGACCGAATCAGACGATAAATCTGTTTTAATGGTACGTACCAAATCCGTAGCGTCGCTTTCCGTTTGATTATCCAGAATTTTACGCACCCAAGCCAAATGTTCTTCCAAAGAATCTTCCGAAGTAACGCCAACTTTATATTTCCAGTGGGCGGCAATACCGTATTCCGCAGTGTAATGCATATCCCATGTACGAATTTGCACCTCAAACGGAATTCCTTCCGAACCGATTACGGTTGTGTGCAAAGACTGATATAAGTTTGGTTTCGGTGTGGAAATATAATCTTTAAAACGGTTTGGAATGGGATGGAATAAATCATGGATAATTCCCAAAGCATTGTAACAGTCAATGACAGTATCAACAATGACTCTGACTGCGTATACATCATAAATTTGGTCAATGGATTTACCCTGTACAAACATTTTATGATAAATGCCGTTAATGCTTTTTACTCTGCCTTCCAAATGAACTTTTGGAATAACGGGCAGCATTTTTTCCAGTATCTGTGTTTTGATTTTTTGTATAAAATCAGCGCGTTCGTCTTTATGCAGTTCCAAAGCATGTTCAATTTCTTGATAGCCCATAGGGTCTAAGTAGCGCAAAGATAAATCTTCCAATTCTTCTTTTACCGCACGAATACCCAAACGGTCTGCAATCGGAGCATATACCTCCATGTTTTCCAGCGCTTTGTCACGTTGTTTTTGTGGGGTCATATACTCAATGGTCCGCATATTATGCAAGCGGTCTGCAAGTTTAATAATAATAACTCTAATATCCTCCGACATGGCGATGAGCATTTTCCGAATATTTTCCGCCTGCTGCTCTTCACGGGAGGAAAAAGGCACTTTACCCAGTTTGGTAACGCCGTTGATTAAATTGGCAATTTCCTTGCCAAACATTTTTGTAATTTCTTCTAAAGTGATGTCCGTATCTTCTACCACGTCATGCAGCAAACCTGCAACCACGCAAGGAGTATCCATGCCCAGTTCCACCAAAATACAAGCTGCGGCAACAGGATGCGTAATGTACGGCTCGCCTGATTTTCTTTTTTGTTCTTTATGTGCTTCTGCCGCAACCTGATAGGCATGTTCAATTTGCTCTAAGTCAAAAGAACGGCCGCTGGCTTTGATTAAATTTAATAAATCGTCATATGTCTGAATGGGGTATGCCATATTGTTCAACCGTCCTTTCTCAAAGATTCTAATTGGCGCAGTATGGGAGAACAAAATAAATCCACTTTGCCCGCAACGGGTTTTAGTGTAACTCTGTAAATATCTCCGTCCTCTGATTTCTCAATCAAATTTTGGTCTTTTAAAACATCCAGGGCCAGTAGCAGCTTGGATAATGTTATATTGGGAATTTGCAAATGTTCCAGCAATAACAAAATATGATGCTGCCAACCATTGCTGCTTCTCAAAAAGCGATAAAGAGCCGCAAACTCATCACGGTTTGGAGTCATATGGAAAAACTCTTCACTTGTTAAGCATTCACCACGTTTTACCTTTTCATACATACGGTACTCTAGAAGCATCTGTTCCTCATTTACCTGTGATAACTTCATATCTTTAATAAATACAGACAAATTTTCTGTATTGCGGTATTCATTCACTTCCAACGTAACCGCTAAGTCCACCAAATCGCCCACTTGATAGGGAAAATCCTGCAATGTCGTGCGAAATTTCAGGCATTGAACAGTGAAATGATTTCTCTCAAGACGCAAACGCAGATGATTGCCTCCGCCGATGGGTGTAATTTCTTTCAGCTCCATGCCGTAAAGTCCAAATACGGGAGATGGATTATCTGTACCAAACGGTTCCAGATAAGCAATCTGTTTTGGCATATCAACCGTCAGTGCGGCAGGATTCAGTTTGCAGTCCAGATGTATGGTTTGAGGAGGCATATCTGTTGGCAAAGAAGCGGCAAACTCATTGATTTGTCTACGGAACTCTGCGATATGCTCTGTTGGCATACTCAAACCGGCCGCCATAGGGTGCCCCCCGTATTTTGAAAGCAAAGGAGCACAGTGACAAATAGCGTCAAACAGAGAAAATCCTTCCACGCTTCTTCCTGAAGCTTTTGCTTCAGTCCCGGTATAAGATATAACAATGCTTGGCTTACCAAACATCTCTGTAATGCGGGAAGACACAATCCCAATGACACCATGGTGCCAATCTTCCCCTTCTACCACAATCACGCGCTCATACATGCGCTCCGGTTCATCATGCAACAGCTGCAAGGCTTTTTCTGTAATTTCCGTTTCAATCTTTTTCCTGGTATCGTTGTCATGACAAATTTCCTGCGCAAGGCGTTGCGCCTCTTCCATATCTTCCGATAAAAGCAAACGAACCGCTCTGTCCGAAGCACCGATTCTACCCGTAGCATTGATGCGCGGCACAATGGTAAACGCCACATTGGTAGAAGAAAGCTCCTTGCCGCTCATACTTGCTTGCTCCAGCAGCGCACAAATCCCGGGACGGTCGCTGTGCGACAATAACGGCAGACCTGCTTGCACAAGCGCACGGTTTTCCCCTGTCAGCGATACAATGTCACCTATCGTGCCAACTGCAACAAAATCAGCATAATTTTCCAACAGTGTTGTCATATCTGCCATTTCGCCTTCCAGTGCGGTAATCAGTTTAAAAGCAACTCCTACACCCGATAAATCCTTAAATGGATAGGTACAGTCCACACGATGCGGGTCTACCACTGCCACAGCTTTGGGCAAGATTTCTCTTGGACGGTGATGGTCGGTTATCACAACATCCATTCCCAATTGAGAAGCATAAGCCACTTCATCAATGGAAGCAATGCCGTTATCTACCGTAACAATCAGCTGCACTCCCTGCTCATGCAATTGGTCCAAAGCTTCTAAGTTTAGACCATACCCTTCTTGTTCTCTCAGAGGAATATAAAACATCACATTGGCACCGCAGGATTCCAAATAAGAATACAGCATGGCAGTGGAAGTAACCCCGTCTGCATCATAGTCGCCATATACACAAATGGTTTCAAAGTTTTCAATTGCTCTTTGAATGCGAGCTACTTAACCAATCCATATCTTCCTGCATCAAAAAGGGTCGGCGAAATGATTTCCACGTTACATCAAATGGTAACATCAATGTCATCTTTTGTATGAAAGCCGCGTATCTCCAACATCATAGCCAAAAACGAGGGATATTGCATTTCTTCTGCAATTTTGGCTGCCCTTGCCTTGTCCAAAGGAGATACACTCCATTTTTTGATATTCATACTGCCTACACCTTCCTTATTCTTGTTTAATTGTAACATTTTCCGATGCTTTATTCAATCTATTTTCACAATCATTCCCCTAAAAACAAGAAAATTTCTCATTTTTAAGACATTTTCCTCCCTTTCTGAGAGAAGCGCAAACTATTGTCAAATAAAACAAGAAAGAAGCGATACAATTGTATGAAACAACGATATCGCTTCTCTCTCATATCATTTGGCCTTCTGCACTTTTAAAACGTTTTACTTGTGCAGTCAACTCTGTTACTTTTTCCGTTTTTTCTTTGGTTTCTTCTTCCTTTTGCGGAAGAATACATTTTTTGACCACCATGCCGTCATATTTTAACTTAAACTGTACCCTGCCGATAAAACGGTTATCACAATGTTTGCAGCGAAAATTTGCGCGGTAGCTTTTATTTTTCAGCTGCCATTCACCTTCGCGGGATGCTCTGCGGCCGCAGGCATCGCAATAAAACATCATGTCGGAGCGTTTAATCAGCGGGTTGGTCAAATCGCAAATAATCATGGTTTTAAATGTAATTTTTTCATAAAAAGCATCTGTTCTTGCATCCTGAATAAAAGGAACCAATGCTTCTTTTTGATACAGTTTTTGCAAACACCGTAGAGACAGCATACTGTCATCCATGGCACGGTGATGCGCAATATCTTCTTCATTGATTCCCAGCAGCTGTGCTGAAGTGGACAACCCCATTTGTTTGGTGGCGTCGTAATGAAGCATTTGTTCGCAGTAACTTTGCAAATCAACATATTGTTTGAGGAAAGGAATACGTTCACTGCCGCAAAAATAACGGCTGTTTTCAATGAGGGCTAAAATGTCAGACGTACCCCACGTCATAAGGACAGCATCCCCCATCCATTTACGAAAACGGCTCATAACCTGCATAAACTGCAAACCGTTGGCCAGTTCTTCGTTTGTAATATTTGTCAGCGTTTTGATTTTCCCGCTGATTTTTGCCGCAGGGCGAACCAAAGCGTCAAAAGTATCCAGCACATGCAGACATTCATCTACTTTGACTGCGCCGAATTCTATGATTTCATTCATAAAGCCTTTTAAACGCCGGCTGTACGTTCCATTCCATTCCAAATCCAATATTACAAAGTTCATTCAATACTCCGATTATTTTTTGCTAGATTTTTTCATACGAAGTTCTTTCGATAAAATCCGTTTTCTCATACGGATATTCTCAGGGGTTACTTCTACCAGCTCATCATCTTTGATGAATTCTAAACATTGCTCAAGACTTAAGTTGCTGTGAGGCGTTAACTTCAGCGCATCATCAGAACCGGAAGCTCTTGTATTGGTCATTTGTTTTTTCTTACATACGTTAACGGTAATATCGTCAGATTTTGGGCTAACGCCTACAATCATACCTTCATACACTTCAACACCGGGTCCGATAAACAGACGTCCGCGGTCCTGCGCATTGTA
>SCPN01001553.1_pt1 | contig 78795 bp, 96 predicted proteins | sample 6106831 | NCBI WGS metagenome assembly SCPN01 (sample SAMN10720447, study PRJNA508395) | human gut metagenome | isolation source: Participant 1, 0 month
TAAAGGAAATTCTTTGTCGGGTAAGTTCCGACCCGCACGAAAGGCGTAATGATTTGAGCGCTGTCCTCGACAATGCACCCGGTGAAATTGAAGTACCAGTGAAGATGCGGGTTACCTGCGCCAGGACGGAAAGACCCCATGGAGCTTTACTCCAGTTTGGTACTGGGGTCCGGCAGTGCATGTACAGGATAGGTGGGAGGCTGTGAACCTGGAACGCCAGTTTCAGGGGGCCATTGTTGGGATACCACCCTTGTGCTGCTGGGCTTCTAACCAGCGGCCTAAACAGGTCGGGGACAATGCACAGACGGGAGTTTGACTGGGGCGGTCGCCCCTGAAAGGGTATCGGAGGCGCTCAGGGTTCCCCAGAATGGTGGAAACCATCTCGAAGAGCAAAGGCAGAAGGGAGCTTGACTGCGACACCGACGGGTGGAGCAGGTACGAAAGTAGGACTTAGTGATCCGGTGGTATTAAGTGGGAATGCCATCGCTCAACGGATAAAAGCTACCCTGGGGATAACAGGCTTATCACTCCCAAGAGTTCACATCGACGGAGTGGTTTGGCACCTCGATGTCGGCTCATCGCATCCTGGGGCTGTAGTAGGTCCTGGGTTGGGCTGTTCGCCCATTAAAGCGGTATGAGCTGGGTCAGGAACGTCGTGAGACAGTTCGGTCCCTATCCGGCGTGGGCGTAGGATATTTGAGAGGAGCTGTCCTTAGTACGAGAGGACCGGGATGGACTGACCTCTGGTGTACCGGTTGAACCGCCAGGTTCACGGCCGGGTAGCCAAGTCGGGAAGGGATAAACGCTGAAGGCATCTAAGCGTGAAGCCCCCCTCAAGATGAGATATCCCATTCTGAAAGAAGTAAGACCCCTTGAAGACGACGAGGTAGATAGGGCAGAGGTGGAAGTGCCGTAAGGCATGGAGCTGACTGTTACTAATCGGTCGAGGGCTTGACCTGAAATGCAAAACAAAAGTTTTGCAGAAAATGGTTGTGTTCGGAAAGAAAGTATGGTATGATGTATAGGTGTTAAGTGTATGCGGTTTTGAAGGTATATCTAGCGTGGGATTGGTCAAATGGTAGATAGGGTCTCCAAAACCTTTGGTGGGAGTTCGATTCTCTCATCCCCTGTATTAGGAAAGAGTGAAGATACAAAATCTTCACTCTTTTTTCGTATTGTTTAAAAGAAAAGTCTAACAGAACAGGATTTACAGAATTTTAAGATATTTTTGTAAAGCAGGACTGTTTTTTATGGTGTAAATAAGGTACAATAGAGCCACAGAACATATTCAAAAATAATGAAAAATGAAACATGAGAAGGGAGTGGGTGTAACGTGAGCAGAGAAAAGAATGGAAGCCGCGGCACGGTAAAAGCTGTCATTTATCTTCTGATCGTAGTAATCCTTGCTGGAATGGTTGTTTATCTGACGCAGTCGTTGCGGCGGGACCGGGAGCCGGAGATTACGGGGACGTTTATTGACAGCAAGCTGGAGGCGGCGGGGGAGCTGACGTCGGCGAAGATGATTTATAACGGGCTGATTCATTACTCGGACGGTCGATTCCGTTGACGCAGAAGGCGTTTAATATGACATACCGTGCAGAGGTACGTGCGGGCGTGGATCTCTCGAAGGCGAATACGGAGGTGACGGATTCAAAGTAACAGTTACACTTCCGGCAGTGGAGATTTTTGATATTTCCATCGACAATGATTCCATCCAGTATTACGATGAGAAGGCAGCGCTTCTGAACTGGGAGCGGAAGGAAGATGCGATGGATGCAATCGCGAGTGCGAAGGAGGATGTAGAGCAGCAGACGAAAGAAATGGATGACCTGGAAACGATGGCACAGGAACAGGCGAAAACACTGATTACCGGAATGCTGTCCGAGACGGTCGGGGACAAGACATTGGTTGTAAAATTTGAAGAATAGTACATAGATTGGATAAATGGCACTTCTTTGGGGATGTGGAGAGGGCCGGTATTTCTTCTGGCAGAAACACCGGCATTATGAAAAAGAAAAATCTATATAAATTGGAAAGAATATTAGGTTGGGACAACGGTTGAAAGATAGAGGAAGATGATTTGTTGTCCCTTTGTTTTGATACGTTTAGTATAGTTGTCATATGTGAGGAAAGTGTGAATGGAGTTTGAAGAAACTTTGAAAAGATTTGTGAATGGCGCGGGTGAACATCGGAACATCCCAACGCCCGGATATCGCCGAATTTGCATAGAATTAACTTGAAAGTGAACACTGCTTCATGGTACAATCGTTTGGCATGTGTGAAATATGAGTTACATTTGAGAGGACAAAAACTATGGACTATAAACTGCTGCTGGACACCGCGGTCATGGCGGGAGAAATCCTGCTGGAAAGCGGGGCGGAGACGTGGCGGGTGGAGGATACCATGCTGCGGATGCTGCGCATGTCCGGCCTGAAAACTGCGGATGTACTGGCGCTGACGACCGGCTTTGTGGTAACGCTCGACGACCCGGCGATGGATTCCATGACTGTTATGCGCAGCGTAGAGAGCCGTGCAACGGATCTGAACCGGATCCATGCGGTCAATCAGCTTTCCCGCGATTTCTGCGAAGGAAATATCGACCTGGATGCGCTGTTCCACCGGGTGCGGGATATCTATCGTGCCAAGTCGGAAATTAAAAAAAATCTGCTCGCGATGATGGCGACGACCGCAGGCTTTGCAATCATGTTCGGAGCCGGGTTCTACGAAGTGCTGGCATCTGCACTTGCAGGTTTTATATCAGGAATCGGTGTTTACGGAGGAAAAAAAGCCGGGATGCAGTCGTTTCTTGTGAACTGTATCGGGTCATTTTTGCTGGCGGTCACATCTATTCTCTGTGTTCATTACCTGCCGGGGACCATGGATCTGAACGTCATTATCATTGCATCGATCATGCCCCTCGTACCGGGTGTGGCGATCACGAATGCGGTGTATGATACCCTGCACGGCGACTACATTTCCGGTGCGGCACGGATGCTTGAGGCGTTTGTAACCGCTGCGGCCATCGCAATCGGCGTGGGACTTGGCATGCTGCTGCTCCGTCCACTGGTGCGGTAGAGAAAACCGATACAGAAAAAAGATGAGGTTAAAGCAAAAATATGAGAATAGCAGGTGAAATCATCCTGAAATCCCTTGGAGCCTGGGTTGCAATCTGGGGATTTTCAAGACTGTTGAACGCACCAAAAAAGCTGGAATGCTACACGGCCGGTGTCGGTATGATCGGCTGGGCGGTCTATCTGATCGTGGAAGTATTCAACGACGGCATTCTGATGAAGAACTTTCTTGCCGCCGTTGCCGTCGCCCTGGTTTCCCAGGCAATGGCGCGTCATTTCAAAGCGCCGGTGATCCTTTTCGTGATCCCGGGCATTCTTCCGATGGTGCCGGGAGCCGGTATGTACCGCATCGTCTACTCGATCGTTATGGGGCCGGAAAACATGGTTGGAACGTATCTTTTAGAGACAGCGACCGCGGCAGGCGCAATTGCCCTTGGAATTTTCCTCGGAGAAGCGCTGCAGAAGGTATTTTTTTACGAATCCATATGGTGATTTACGAAAAAAGTGAGAAATTTGCCAAAACCAAATTTTTTGCTTTTTTTTGTCGAATTTTATGATATACTTAACAGTGTATGTGCCCTTGGACAAAAGAAGAAATCTATAGGGGCATTTTTAACATCAGTAGACAAGAAGTCCCCCGCTTCTAAAGCGGTGGGATGAATTGTTAAAAGAAACATAACGGCAGTGGCGGGCGGAGAGAAATCGGTATCCTCCACTGACATGAGGTAAGTCACAGTCGAACTATTTTCGACATGTCAGACTCCGTGAAAATACCGACTGTGAGTTGAAACAAGGAAAAAAGAAGAGAAGTAAGTAAAGTGCAGACACAGAACTATGAGGAGCAAAAAATATGAAGTTTGAAGATGATGATTTAAAGGACGGTAAACTTTGGGCTGCCCTGCAAAAAGAGATTGACCGTGACCTGGCGGAAAAGGAGAGCGGTGAAACATTCCAGGAAGAACTGGCAGACATCGAAGACTCCATTGAATTTGAAAGCAAAGAAACAAAAAGCGAAGATCACATCCCGGATGAGACTGCAAATTTAAGTAATCTGCGAAGTGTCCTTGAGGCAACTGAGCGTGCAAAAGACGAAGAAGCGAAGCAGAAAATGAAGCAGACCAAAGTGGAGCCTGTGACGCAGGACATCGAGATTCCGGAATTTACAGAAGAGGAAGAAGAAATCGAAGAGACGCCGGCGGAGACAAAAACAGAATCGGAACCGGAAGAAGTGATGGTGGATGATGATCTGATCATCAACGATCCATTCGCAGATGAGGATGATCTGCTGGGAGAAGAGAAGACAGAGACCAAGGGTTCGGAGAAAGAAGTGCTGGTGATCAGGTGGAAGCCGCAATGGAGCGCCTCGTCAGCGACACGGTAGGCCATATCCCAATGCCGGAAATAGACGATGAGGATGATGACTACGACGATTATGAGGATGACGACGAAGAGTACATTCCGCATGGCGCAAAACCGCAGAAGAAAAAGGGAAAAGGCGGTGCGGTTATCGCCGTTGCAGCCGTTGCTGTTATTGCTGTGGGAGGCTTTTTCTATGGAAGCAAAATGTTCCATTACCAGAATTATTTTTTCAACGGAACAACCATCAACGGAGTAGACTGCTCGGATATGACGGCCAAAGAGGCAGAAACGAAAATCAAAGAGCAGGCTGCAAACTATACCTTAAATGTAAAATTCAAAGACAATGATACGAAGAGTGTCAGCGGAAAAGACATCGACTACACCTACGCCGGAGACGGCAGCGTGGAGAGCGTGTTAAAGAAACAGAACAGTTTCCTCTGGTTCCTGGGAAATGGCGGAAAGAGAAAGATTCCCAGGTCACCATGCAGTACAGTCAGGAAAAACTGGATGCGGTGATTGATGGATTTGACGAATTCCAGTCCGCAGACGGTGAGAATGCACCGGCCAGCGCCTACATCACCTTCCAGAACAATGAGTTTGAGATTGTGGATGCTGTTATGGGTGAGGGAATGGATCTTACCCTTGCAAAACAGTGCATCGAAAACGCGCTGATCAATGCGGATACCGAAGTGGATCTTGAAAAAGCAGGCGTTTACGACGGAACCTTGGTAACAGCAGATGACGAAACACTGAATGCACAGAAGGATCAGTTAAATGAACTGGTACGCGCAAGTATCACATACAGTATGCCGGATGGAACAACACAGGTTCTTGACGGAAATACCATGAAAGACTGGCTGGCGGTCGATGCGGATGGAAATTATTCCAAAGATGAAAACCAGTGGAATGAAAAAGTAAAAGAATATGTGGCAAATCTTGCGGCAGCGATTGATACCGATGGCAAGGATCACACCTTCCCGGCAACCGGTATCGAAGGCGGCGTGACCATCAGCCAGGAAGGCTACGGATGGAAAGTGGATCAGGAGCAGGAGATAGCAAAGATCGCAGAAGAAGTAGATGCTCACGCAGCAGACGCAAGAGAGCCGCAGTATGCGCAGAGAGAGTTTGCTGCTTCCACAGAGAACAACGGATTCGGCAAGACGTATGTTGAGGTTGATGCCAGCCGTCAGCATATCTGGCTCTACAAAGATGGAAATCTGGTTGTCGACGGTGACTGTGTAACCGGTCTGATGGAGCAGAGCAGCTACACGAAGCCGGGTATCTACACAACCGCAGCAAAAGAAAGCCAGAAAAAACTGCACGGAGAGCTTCAGGCAGACGGCAGCTATTCCTGGGAAAGAGATGTGGATTCCTGGATTCCGTTCAACGGAGAGATTGGTTTCTACGATGCTTCCTGGAGAAGTAGTTTCGGCGGAAACCTGTATCTGACTGCAGGATCGACGACAGGATCTGTTGCACTTCCGACTGCAGTGGCACAGGCATTATATGACAATGTCGATGACGGAACACCGGTTATCATTTATTATTCCGAAGCTTATGAGGTAAGTGAAGACACGCTTACTGTGACACAGGCACCGGAAGCAGATGACGAAAATGTCGATGATACGACGAATACCACGACAGTAACGCCGACGAGAACGCCATCCTACACGTACGATGATTACACGCCGTCAACTCCGTCAACCCCATCAACTCCATCAACCCCATCAACTCCATCGACCCCGTCTACGCCGGAACCGACCACAGCACCGACCGAGATCCCGTCTACGCCGGAGCCGACCGTAGCACCGACGGAGACCCCGTCCACACCGGAACCGACCCAGGAGCCGAGCGCACCGGATCAGGGAGACCATACGGGTGACGATGATTACCCAGGTAAGGGCGAGAGCTGAGAAAAGAAGAAATAGAACATAAAAAATACGCATTCCGTTATCAAAACAGGAATGCGTATTTTTTATGAGAAAGAAACTGTTAAAAATTAATTTTCCGGTACGAACAGTGTGACAAGATCCATCGGGGAAGTGATGGTGTAGTCCGGGTTTTCGGTCTGACCAAAACCGTATGCGGCATGGACAAACGGGATTCCGGCCTCGCGTGTCGCCTTGTAGTCGCCGTCGGTATCGCCGACATAGACCGCGTGCTGCAGATGGTTCTGTTCGATGATTGTACGGATGTTGTCTGCCTTTGCCTTTCCGGTATCGCCAGGACAGAGATGGCCTTTGAAATAGTGACCGAGGCCTGTGGCTTCCAGAAAAACTTCGATATAGCCCGCCTGGCAGTTGCTTACGATATAAAGCGGGTAATGTCTGGAAAGAATAGAAAGTGCATCGACAAGTCCCGGATAAACAGGAGCCGGTGTCGCAAGAAGTGCCTCATGCTCTTTGGCACAGCATGCCTCGATCAGTTCTAACTGGCGCTCCTTTGGATATTCGTGGAAAATGACGGCGGCGATATCCGGGAGCAGGCGGCCGAACAGGCCTTTTAACACGGTTCCGGTGAGGTTTGGTGTCATATCAGTTTCTTTTTCCATAATCTGATTCCATGCGTCGGCAACAACGTCTGTGGAGTCCCACAGGGTGCCGTCCACATCAAAAATAATACTGTCGATCAAGAGTTTTTCCTCCATATCTTAAGGGTTTTGGTTATTCTTTTAAAGTATTTATTTTTTAATCAAAACACGTGAGAGCGCAATGTTTATTTTGCATTTTGGAGGAAAATGTGGCAAAATAAGAATGATATATTAACAGGAGATTACTATGCAGGACACAATCACAAAGCCATTATTGAAATGGTATGGCGAAAATAAAAGAGTGCTGCCGTGGAGAGAAAAAAAGAACCCGTATGAAATCTGGGTTTCCGAGATTATGCTCCAGCAGACGAGGGTGGAGGCGGTCAAGCCGTTTTATGAGCGGTTTATGCGTGAACTGCCCAATGTCGCAGCACTTGCGGTCTGTCCCGAGGAAAAGCTTTTGAAGCTCTGGGAAGGCCTTGGTTACTATAACCGTGTGCGGAATATGCAGAAGGCCGCACAGAAAATTATGGAAGTGTATGACGGTGTATTTCCGAAAGCGGATTACGAAGTAAGGACTTCAGGGTGAAATTACAGCGGAGCCGTTGCATCGATCGCGTTTTGCATTCCGGTGCCGGCGGTGGACGGAAATGTGCTTCGTGTGATGGCACGCCTCCGGGAGGACGGTGAGGACATTTTAAAGCAGTCCGTGAAAAACCGCGTGGAAGCGGAATTGACCGAAATCATGCCGGCAGAAGATCCGGGAGCCTTCAACCAGGCGATGATGGATCTCGGCGCAATGGTCTGTCTGCCGAACGGCGCACCAAAATGTGAAGTCTGTCCGCTTTTTGACCAGTGTCTGGCGGGACAGCATCAGACCTGGACGGAATATCCGTTTAAAAAGAGCGCAAAGCCGCGCAGAATCGAAGACAGAACCGTTCTGTTATTTCTGGACGGTACGCACACAGCAGTGCGGAAACGGCCGAAAAAAGGACTTCTGGCGGGACTTTACGAGTTCCCGAACTTCGATGGCGTGCTCTCCGAACAGGAAGCGCGCGAGAAGAACAAGAAAAATTCGGCGTGACGCCGCTTCATATTCAGGCATTGCCGCCGTACAAGCACATTTTTTCCCATGTCGAGTGGCATATCACAGGATACGCTATTAAAATTGCAGGAAACGATGTGGAGCAGGAAGGGGAAGAAAAAGCCGGATTGATTTTTGCGGATGCGAAAACCGCGGCTGAAAGATATGCCATTCCGTCTGCGTTTGCGGAATACGCAAAATATACAGATCTGGAACGTGCCTGAAACGGCAGAAGAGCAAAAAAGAGCAGGGAGAAAAAAGATGAAGATTTTATCAATTGCAGTACCATGCTATAATTCAGAAGCATATATGGAGAAATGTATCGATTCGCTGCTGGTCGGCGGAGAAGAAGTAGAAATTCTGATCGTGGACGATGGTTCCAAGGACGGAACCACAGAGATTGCAGACCGCTATCAGGAAAAATATCCGACGATTGTAAAAGCGATTCATCAGGAAAACAAGGGCCACGGCGGAGCAGTCAACACGGGTGTGGAAAATGCGACGGGTCTGTACTTTAAGGTTGTGGACAGTGATGACTGGGTAAACCCAGAGGCATACCAGAAGATTTTAAATGTTCTGGCAGAAGTCGTACGCGGACCGAAAACACTCGACCTTCTGATCAGTAACTATGTGTATGAAAAAGAGGGCGCCAAGAGAAAACGTGTGATGCGCTATGCGAAATCGCTGCCGGAAGGCCGCTTTTTCGGATGGGATGAGGCGAAAGCTCTCGGCAAAACACATTATCTGCTGATGCATTCGCTGATTTACCGGACTTCTCTTTTAAGAGAGTGCGGCATGAAGCTGCCGGAGCACACCTTCTATGTGGATAATCTGGTTGCGTTTATTCCGCTTCCGTACGTCAAAACGATGTATTATCTCGATGTCAATTTCTACCGCTACTTTATCGGGAGAGCCGACCAGTCGGTTAACGAGAAAGTCATGATCGGCAGAATTGACCAGCAGATCCGTGTCAACAAGCTGATGATCGATTACCTTGGTGAACAGAAAGGGCTGTCGAAGCACCTGCGGAAATATATGATCAGCTATCTGACCATTATTATGACGGTTTCTTCCGTGATGATGATGCGCTCTGGAACGGAAGAAAATCTCGAGAAAAAGAACGATCTTTGGAGATACCTGAAACAGGAGGATGCAGCCGATTACTTCCGCATCCGCCACGGCATTTTCGGAACTGTTATGAGCAGCAAATCAAAACCGGGACAGAAAATTGCAGTCTATGCCTACAAGGTAGCGCAGAAACTGTATGGATTTAACTAGAAAGTAACGAAGCGGAGGAACGAACAATGCGAGTAGGAATGGGTTACGATGTGCATAAACTGGTGGAAAACCGGAAACTGATTCTGGGCGGTGTGGAAATCCCGTATGAATATGGCCTTCTGGGACATTCCGATGCGGATGTGCTGGTTCATGCCATTATGGATGCGCTTCTCGGCGCTGCAGCACTGCGGGACATCGGACGCCATTTTCCGGACAATGATCCGGCGTATGAGGGCGCAGACAGCATCGAACTGCTGAAAAAAGTGGGTGAGATGCTCGAGGAGCGGATGTATCTGATTGAAAATATCGATGCAACCGTTATTGCACAGAAGCCGAAGCTCCTGCCATACATAAAAATGTAGGCGGAGGCGCTTCATCTCGAAGAGGATCAGGTCAATATCAAGGCAACGACCGAGGAAGGACTTGCTTTACCGGAAAGAAAGAGGGAATTTCCGCACAGGCGATCTGCTGCATTTCCAAGGCACTCGACCTGATGCCGGACGACCGGATCGCAGGCGGATGCAGCGGCTGCCCGGGATGCGCAAAGAACGCAGAAGAATAAAAGAGAAATGCGATTGCACAAGGCCGGAAGATGTGGTAGACTGGAAGAAGAATAAGGGAGTAGTCGGCGGCATACGTGACGCTATAAGGCCAACAACCGAAGAAAAAGCATTTCTTCTGGCTTTGTATGAAATGACAAGACTTATCTGTATCAACAAATATGGTGCGGATAGGTCTTTTTCTATATAGAAAGAGACCGGTGTACCAGTGGGAACTTATCACAGGAACGCAAAAAGCGTTTTCAGAAGAAAGGACGGATGGAAATGAAAGAGTATCTGGAAAAAAGTTCGAAGATTCTTGATGAGTTACAGACAACGGAGCAGGGACTTTCCGAGGCGGAAGCTGCGCGGCGGCTTTCCGAACACGGACCTAACCGGCTGGCGGCGGGAAAAAAGAAGAGTAATCTTCAGCGGTTTTTCGAAGAACTGAAAGACCCGATGATCCTGATCCTGCTCGCCGCAGCGCTGATTTCCGGCATCACATCGGCGTATGAAGGCGAATCGTACGCTGATGTGGTCATTATTCTCACCGTTGTCATCATTAATGCGGTGCTCGGTGTTCTGCAGGAGAGCAAGGCAGAGAAAGCGATTGAAGCTCTGCAGGAGATCGCGGCAGCCACGTCGAAGGTGATGCGCGGCGGGAAAATGGAAGTGAAAAAGAGCGAGGAGCTCGTACCCGGTGATATTGTAATTCTCGAAGCGGGCGATGCTGTTCCGGCGGATGGCCGTATTTTAGAGAGCGCCAGCATGAAAATCGAGGAAGCAGCGCTGACCGGAGAATCTGTCCCGGTCAATAAAACAGCGGATGTTCTGAACGCCGGCGCAGCCAGCGAGGTTCCGCTCGGGGACCGGAAAAACATGGTCTATATGGGAAGCACCGTTGTCTATGGCCGCGGCCGCGCTGTTATCACCGGAACGGGTATGAAAACCGAGATGGGAAAGATCGCCCATGTTCTGACGCAGTCGGCGGATGAGAGCACACCGCTGCAGAAGCGGCTGAACCAGCTCAGCAAAATCTTAAGCGTGATGGTGCTCGCCATCTGTGCCGTGATTTTCATTGTCGGTATTTTAAAAGAGGGCGTGACGCCGCAGAACATCTTAAATACCTTTATGGTAGCTGTCAGCCTTGCCGTAGCGGCAATTCCGGAAGGACTTGCAGCAGTTGTCACAATCGTGCTTTCCATCGGTGTGACCAAAATGTCAAAGCGGAATGCGGTGATCCGGAAACTGACGGCTGTCGAGACGCTCGGCTGTACGCAGGTGATCTGCTCGGATAAGACAGGAACGCTGACCCAGAATAAGATGACCGTGGTAAAACATGAGGGAAGCGATATAAAACGTCTCGTATCCGTCATGGCACTCTGCTCCGATGCGGAGCCGGACGAAAACGGCGAGGCAGTCGGAGAACCGACGGAATGTGCGTTGGTCAACGATGCGCAGAAAGAGGGATGCCCGAAGAAGAGTCTGTCCGTCCAGTATCCGCGTGTCGGGGAAGCGCCGTTTGATTCGATGCGGAAACGCATGACAACGATCCACCGCGCAAACGACGGAACGTATTTTTCCTGCACAAAAGGCGCACCGGATGAGATTCTGAAGCGGTGCACCTCCGTTTGGCGTGACGGCAGAAAACAGCCGATGACAGAAGCATTCCGGCAGGAAATCCTGTCGCAGAACAAGGCGATGGCAGACCAGGCACTCCGCGTGCTGGCGGCAGCAGGAAGAGCGTGGAACCAGATGCCGTCCTCCCAGGAGCCGGACTTTCTGGAGCAGGATCTCTGCTTTTTAGGACTTTGCGGTATGATTGATCCGGTGCGGCCGGAAGTAGTCGATGCGATCCGGGAATGCCGCGGGGCAGGCATCCGTCCGGTGATGATTACGGGTGACCACAAAGACACAGCGGTTGCTATTGCAAAAGAGCTGGGTATTCTGGAGGCGGGCTGGAAAGCGGTAACGGGAGCCGAGATTGACCAGTTAAGCGATGAGGAGCTTGACCGGAGAATCGAGGAATATGCTGTTTACGCACGCGTCCAGCCGGAGCATAAAGTGCGGATCGTCGATGCGTGGAAGCGGAAAGGCAGAATCACCGCGATGACAGGAGACGGAGTCAACGATGCGCCGTCGATCAAGCGTGCGGATATCGGCATCGGAATGGGCATCACGGGAACGGATGTGACGAAAAACGTGGCAGATATGGTGCTCGCGGACGACAACTTTGCGACGATCATCGCGGCGGTTGAGGAAGGAAGACGAATCTACGATAATATCCGTAAGGCAATTCAGTTCCTTCTGGCATCGAACCTTGCCGAGGTGCTGTCGATTTTCTGCGCGACGCTGATGGGCTTTACGATTTTAAATCCGGTGCATCTGCTCTGGATCAACCTGATTACGGACTGCTTCCCGGCGCTGGCGCTCGGTATGAGGACGGTGAGGCAGACATCATGAAACGCCCGCCGAGAAATGCGGATGACGGTATTTTTGCGGACGGCCTCGGCTTTGATGTTGCGTTTCAGGGCATCGTGATTACGGTGCTGACGCTGGCGTCCTACTTCATCGGCCATTATCTGGAAGCCGGCCGCTGGGAAATCGTCAACAGCCCGGACGGCATGTCGATGGCGTTTCTGACACTCTCCATGGTGGAAATTTTCCATTCCTTCAATATGAGATCACGGAAAGGTTCTATTTTCCATATGAAGCATCAGAACAAGTATCTGTGGGGCGCGATGGCACTCTCATTTGTCCTCACATCCGCCGTCATTTACATCCCGGTACTGTCGAGTGCGTTCGGTTTTGAGCGGATCAGCGCGTTGGAATATGATGTGGCGATCGGCCTTGGACTGCTTGTCATTCCGGCGGTCGAAATCAGCAAGTGGATCCGGCGGAAATTTGCTTGACAAACGAGAAAAATTTGCATAAACTAGAACAAACGGAAACAGAAAAAGGCTTGGAACGGAAAAAGTAGAAAATCAGAATTGTTTCACAGAGAATGGCAGACAAATGGGGCTGGAAGCTGCCTGAAACGAGGGTTTTTGAAGTGCGTCCGGAAGCTGGCCGGGTGAAGCGGAAAAAGTGGGTAGTCCGGCACGGGTCCTGCACGTTATGCAGAAGAAAAGAAGAGGGCAGGTGTGCCCTTAAAGTAAAGTGGAACCACGGAGCTATTTCGTCTTTATCGGAGATGAAACAGCTCCGTTTTTGAATATTACTGTTATGCAGAATGATGGTAAGAAATAAAAATCCGGAAAAGTCCCAGCAGGAGGCAAGGAGAGGAAAGATGAGTTTTTTCGCGTATTTTAAAGAGGAATTTCAGGTGATTCAGGAGCGGGATCCGGCGATACATTCTCCCATGGAAGTCTTGCTGTATCCTTCATTTCGTGTTATGCTGAAGTACAGACGGGCGCACAAGCTATATCTGAAAGGCCATTACTTTCTGGCCAGGTGGATTTCACAGCGGGCAGCGAGAAAAACCAGTATCGAAATCCATCCGGGTGCGACGATCGGAAAGGGATTGTTTATTGATCATGGTTCTGGTGTGATTATCGGAGAAACAGCCATTATCGGAGACAACGTGACGCTGTATCAGGGCGTGACGCTTGGCGGTAATGGTAAGGAGACCGGGAAACGTCATCCGACGCTGAAGGACAATGTTATGGTCAGCGCCGGTGCGAAGATCATCGGATCGTTTACGATCGGGGAAAACTCCAAAATCGGAGCCGGATCGGTTGTGATCGAGGAGGTTCCGCCGAACTGTACCGTCGTCGGCGTGCCGGGGCACATTGTGAAGCAGAATGATGTGCGGATTCCGAGAAAAAGCATGGATCACATTCATCTGCCGGACCCGATTTTCGAGGATATCAAAGTACTGCAGCAGGAGAATACGGAGCTTACGAACCGTGTGCTCGAGCTGGAGGGCGAGCTGCGTCAGATGAGGAAAAAAGAAAGGACAGAACAGAAGTGACGGAAGTGGGCAAAGAGACAGAAAACGAGGAGCTTTTTCCAGAGGCGGTTTTCGGGGAGAAGGATTATCTTTCGGAGGTATTCGGACTGGAACAGCATGACATCCGCATGTATTCGCCGCTTACGCTGGCCTACATCGGGGATGCTGCGTATGAGATCGTCATCCGCACGATTCTGGTGCGGAAAGCAAATATGCAGGTCAACAAGCTGCACCGCCATGCGGCAGGGCTTGTAAAGGCGGAGAAACAGTCGGCGATGATTGAAATTCTGGAGCCGCTGTTTACCGAAGAGGAAAAACAGATTTATAAAAGAGGCAGAAATGCGAAATCTTATACCAAGGCAAAAAATGCGTCCACGATCGACTACCGCCGGGCAACCGGGTTTGAGGCTGTGATGGGGTATCTGTACCTGAAAGGGGATTACAAGCGGATGATCGACCTGATCCGGGCAGGACTTGGCGAAGTGTGAGAGCAGATAAGATTCAGAAAATAAAAAAGAAGCGGCAGGGCAGTGGGGCTTTTGAAAAAGCAAAAGTTCCCACTGCTTTTGGGACCGCGGAACAGGAATGATATGAGAGAAAACAACAGAAACGACAAGAGAAATTTTGAGAGAAGAGACGGAAAAAAACGTGACTTTAAGGGGAAACGAGATTACCGTGACAGAGACAGAAAACAGGAAGTACAGCAGGCGGATGAGGAGTTTACAGGCGGCATGGTAGAGGGAAGAAACGCTGTCATCGAGGCGTTCCGCTCCGGCAAGACCGTGGACAAGCTGTTCGTCCTTGCAAGCAGCCAGGACGGCCCGATCCGCACGATCATCCGTGAGGCGAAAAAACACGATACCATCATCAATTATGTAGAAAAAGAACGTCTTGACGAGCTGTCCACCACCGGAAAGCATCAGGGTGTCATTGCACAGGTGGCTTCCTACAGTTATGCAACCGTTGAGGACATCCTCGCGCGCGCAGAGGAGAAAGGAGAGCCGCCATTTATCCTTCTGCTGGACGGCATTGAGGATCCGCATAATCTGGGGGCGATCATCCGTACGGCAAACCTGGCAGGCGCACATGGTGTCATCGTGCCGAAGCACCGCGCAGTCGGCCTGACAGCAACCGTTGCCAAAACGTCGGCAGGTGCATTAAATTACACACCGGTGGCAAAGGTGACGAATCTGGTGCAGACCATGGAAATGCTGAAGGAAAAGGGCATCTGGTTTGTCTGCGCGGACATGAACGGACAGAGAATGTATGATCTCGACCTCAAAGGACCGATCGGCCTTGTAATCGGAAATGAGGGAGAGGGTGTCAGCCGTCTGGTGAGAGAAAACTGCGACTTCACAGCCACAATTCCGATGAAAGGCGATATCGACTCTCTGAACGCTTCCGTGGCAGCCGGCGTGCTCGCTTATGAGATTGTAAGACAGAGAAGCTGCTAGAAATTGCGGAAAATCACATTACGCTCCGGCGGAAGAAAGATGAAGGATACAAGAGATATGATGGTGAAAGATTACGATACCTGTACGGATGAGGAGCTGATTGCGCGTCTGCGGGCAGGAGAACGCGAGATTACCGATTATCTGATCGACAAATACAAATCGCTGGTGCGGACCAGGGCGAGGGCGCTGTACCTGGTGGGCGGAGATCACGAGGATCTGATCCAGGAGGGCATGCTCGGACTTTTTAAGGCAGTGCGTGACTACAAACCGGGGAAGGAGGCATCGTTTGCCACCTTCGCCGGCCTGTGCATCGACCGTCAGATGTATTCTGCAGTGGCATCGTCCCAGCGCCAGAAGCATCAGCCGCTGAACAGCTTCGTCTCGTTAAGCGAACCGGTTTCCGAGCAAGAGCTGCGCCTGGTGGACGAGGAGACACCGGAGGAGATTATGATCAGCCGGGAAAACGTAATCGGCATGCATGAGCGGATCAAAGAACGGCTCAGCAAATTTGAGTACCAGGTGCTGGAATTGTATCTGAAAGGGTACGATTATACGCAGATTGCAGAAAAACTTGGAAAGCAGCCGAAGGCAATCGACAATGCACTGCAGAGAATCCGCAGTAAAGTGCGGGAGGTCTGTTCGTGAGATGGGAAAACGACCGAAAAAATTACGGCGAATTGTCAAAAGTGCAGAAAAATCTGTGAACAAATAAAAATTTTCAAATTTGTAGAAAAAACTGTTGACAATTCACTATAGTTTTGATAGAATACCAAATGTAGCAAGGAGCTAACAAAAAAAACAAAACAACTTGCGAGTGCTGATGTGGCTCAGTCGGTAGAGCGTCGCCTTGGTAAGGCGGAGGTCACGGGTTCGATTCCCGTCATCAGCTTACTAAGAAAGATCCCGGGAAACCGGGATCTTTTCGTTATATAAAAAACAGCAGGAGATGGGCAGGAAGAAAAAGACACTATTACAAAAGGTACAGTTATGATTGTGAGGGAAAAAGAAGATGCGTCATTCGCTTGGGGGAAAGAAAGCTCGAATATAAGGATTCCAAAGGACAGGACTGTTATTTCTATTATTCGAACATTGCCGGAACCGATCTGGATATGCCGTTCTATGTCTGCAATGCCGAGTGTGTCAGCGGCAAAAAGAAGAATCCAAATCGGAGACATTCAGCGCAAATCCGTTTGAATACGAATTCTTATACGCACCGCTCGGGGACAAGGGCGCTTACGCGTACCAGCAGCCGTGGTATGGATTTTCGGTCAACAAAGACAGCGAAGAGAAAGAGATCGCGGTTGAGTTTCTGCGCTTTATGATGCAGGAAAAAGAGATCGACGAGATGGCCAGTATTAAAGGCCTGCCGTCGGTGGCAGAAAACGGAACCGATGAGCGGTATGCGGGGCTTCGGGATGCAAAAAATATTGAGGCAAGTTTTATCAACGACGGCAGCGTGCCGGATTCCATCCGCGCGGCATTGGAGCAGGCGTGTACGGCAATGCAAACGAGGCAGTGCAGGTGTTTGTGGAGCTGTGTGCAGAGAAATAAGATAGGAAAACGAGAAGAGCGACTTATTTGTGAAAACAAGTGGGTCGCTTTTTGGTGCCAAAGATGGTAGAATAGGTACAACAGAAAAAATGAGGTGAAGAAAACAATGGAGTCAAAAAGTAAGGTACTGCAAAAACTGTTCCTTTCCACGCTGTATCTGAGTGCATTTACGTTCGGCGGCGGTTATGTGATTGTGACGCTGATGAAGAAGAAATTTGTGGATGAGTACCACTGGATAGAGGAGAATGAGATGCTCGATCTGGTGGCGATTGCGCAGTCATCGCCGGGGCCGATTGCGGTGAATGGGGCGATTGTTGTCGGGTATAAACTGGCGGGGATGATTGGTGTGCTGGTTTCGATTATTGGAACGATTATTCCGCCGTTTCTGATTATCTCTGTGATTTCGGTCTGCTATCAGGCGTTCCGGGATAATTTTTTCGTGAGCCAGATGCTCGAAGGAATGCAGGCAGGCGTCGGAGCCGTGATTGCATCCGTGACGTATGAGATGGGAGCCGGGGTTGTGAAAGAAAAAGATCCGCTGTCGCTGGTGATTCTTGTCTGTGCGTTTGCAGCAGCCTGTTTTTTCAAGGTCAACGTGATTTATATTGTACTGGTCTGCGGTGCCATCGGTGCGGTGCGGACGATTCTGGCGAAACGGAGGGGTGCGAAATGATTTATTTTCAGCTATTTTAAGCTTTTTCCAGATCGGCCTGCTCAGCTTCGGCGGAGGCTATGCGGCCATGCCGCTGATTCAGGGACAGGTGGTGCAGGGACACGGCTGGCTTTCGATGTCGGAGTTTACGGATCTTATCACCATCTCTCAGATGACACCGGGGCCGATCGCAGTCAATTCGGCAACCTTCGTCGGAATTAAAATCGCAGGCATCCCAGGAGCGCTCGTGGCAACGTTTGGATGTATTCTGCCGTCGTGTATTCTCGTCACACTGCTTGCGAAGCTATATTTAAAATACCGCGAAATGGCAATGCTCCAGGGAATCCTCCACTCCCTCCGCCCGGCGGTTGTGGCGATGATCGGTTCCGCAGGGATTTCAATTCTGGTCACGGCGTTTTGGAGTAGTGAAGGAGATACCGTGATCCGGCTGGCGCAGACGAACTGGAGTCTTGTCGTGATCTTTATCATCAGCCTCATTCTGCTGCAGAAAGGCAAAAAGAACCCAATCTTTGTGATGGTACTGGCCGGGGTGATGAAGGTGGCAGTGGCGCTGGTGGAAAAATTTGCGGCATGCTGTGGGACGATTTTTTAAATTCAAAGGTGAATGCTTTTCAGGACGTATTAAACTCAAGAATATATATCGATAAAACAGGATTGCTGGAATACACCAACAGTGTGATTGACACAACATCGAAGTTTATCTGCAACAGCCGCCCCAGAAGATTTGGAAAATCGATCACAGCGGATATGATGACTGCGTACTACAGCAGAAGTCTGGATACAGAAGAAATGTTTGAAAAGCTTAATATTGGTCAGGCGGCAAATCAGAAAATACAGGATGAATATCAAACAGCAGATTCTTAATAGGGAAGGTAAACATAGTGTTATACATTATTTTTGATTTTATAATGGCAGTAATTATGTTTATGTCACTTCCTTTTATTGTTGGAATAATGGTAGATATCCGCCATCAGGGAATTGGGTGCTTTGCGGCATGGGTAATATGGGGAGTTATGCTTATCTTATCGTTGAGGCTGTTTGATGCTCTGAAATTAAGATGTCAAAAAAAGCCAGAAAAAAGATAAAAAGGATCTTTCTTTCTAAACATGAATCGTGTATAATAAGCATTACTGTTCGGGGCCTGCCTGGAGAAATCCAGAAAGGCTCCGATTTATGTCATTTATTTTATACAGCAAGAAAAGGGGGAAACCATGCAGAAACACAGAAAATTTATTGGGAACAAACGGTTTTACCTGATGGTACTTGGCGTTGCGATGCCGATTATGATTCAGAACGGTATCACCAACTTTGTCAGTCTTCTCGACAACATCATGGTAGGACAGGTCGGTACCGAGCAGATGTCCGGCGTTGCAATTGTCAACCAGCTTCTTTTTATCTATAACCTTTGCATTTTCGGAGGGGTATCCGGTGCAGGAATTTTCACTGCGCAGTATTTCGGACAGGGCAACGACGAGGGTGTGCGAAACACCTTCCGCTTCAAGCTCTGGATCGGCGTGATCCTGACGGCAGCGGCAATCACTATTTTCCTTGGTGCGCACGAGCCTCTGATTCGTCTCTACCTGACAGGAGATCAGGGAAGCCAGGACATGAATGCGACATTAGCCTATGGCATTTCTTATATGAAGGTCATGCTGGTAGGACTTCCGCCGTTCCTGTTTGTGCAGCTTTATGCCAGCACGCTGCGCGAATGCGGCGAGACGATGCTTCCGATGAAGGCCGGTATCACAGCCGTATTTGTCAATCTGATTTTTAATTATATTTTAATCTACGGAAAATTCGGCGCACCGCAGCTCGGAGTTGTCGGCGCGGCAGTTGCAACGGTGCTGTCCCGTTACGTGGAGATGGCGATCGTGCTGATCCGCACGCACGGAAACAAAGAAAAATATCGTTTTACGAAGCATCTGTACCGCACGATCCGTGTTCCGGCGGCTTTGACGAAACAGATCCTTATCAAAGGAACACCGCTGATGCTGAACGAAACGTTCTGGGCAGGCGGCGTTGCGATCCTGATGCAGTGTTACTCCGTGCGTGGACTGAATGTCGTAGCCGCGATGAATATCTCCAACACGATCTCGAACCTGTTCAACGTCGTTTTCATCGCACTCGGCGATTCCGTTGCCATCATCGTCGGACAGCTCCTCGGAGCCGGAAGGATGGAAGAGGCAAAGGATACCGATACGAAGCTGATCACGTTTTCCGTATTACTCTGCATTGTGATCGGCGCGCTGATGGCGCTCGTGGCTCCAATCTTCCCACGCCTCTACAACACGACGGACGAAGTACGCCACATGGCGGCAATCTTCATCGTGGAAGTGGCCATGTTCATGCCGGTCAATGCATTCCTGCATGCAAGCTACTTTACCCTGCGCTCCGGTGGAAAAACGATCATCACGTTCCTGTTCGACAGCGTCTTCATCTGGGTTGTCAGTGTGCCGGTGGCTTTCTGCCTGAGCCGTTTTACCGGACTTTCGATCTACGCAATCTACTTTATGGTTATGTCGGTTGACCTGATCAAGTGCGTGATTGGATTTGTCCTTGTCAAGAAAGGAGTCTGGCTGCAGAATATTGTGGCGGAGTAAAGAAAAAAATCTGTCTGTTTTCCAGTCTGAAAAGGATGGGAGGCGGGCAGATTTTTTGCTTTATAAAAAACTTTGTTGAATTTTACTGTAAAGCAAAAAAAGCCCTCCGGGCAGGATCGGACTGCGGCTGAGAGAAAGAAAAAGAGTATTTTTGATAAAATTTCGCAAATGAAGCAGCTGTTTTTGGTGGAAAAGTGGAAATTTTTTCATTAATCAAAACACCGGTTGAAATTTAGAGAACGCTTGTTATAATAGGGGTGCAGCGAACAGACATCCCGTGTGACGCGTGAATCTCTCTTCCTATTATTAATGAGACGCAGTCACACATGAAATGGAGGAAAAAAGCGATGGATTACGCAAAAGAATCATTAAAGATGCACTATGAATTACGCGGAAAGCTTGAGGTCACTTCCCGGGCGGCCGTAGATACAAAAGATGCCTTGAGTCTTGCCTATACACCGGGTGTGGCGGCGCCGTGCCTGGAAATTCAGAAAGATGTCAACAAGAGCTACGAGCTGACCAGAAGATGGAACACGGTAGCTGTTGTTACAGATGGAACCGCAGTTCTCGGACTTGGAGATATCGGCCCGGAGGCCGGCATGCCGGTCATGGAAGGAAAATGCGTGCTGTTTAAAGAATTCGGTGGTGTCGATGCAATCCCGCTCTGCGTGCGCAGCAAGGATGTGGATGATATTGTCAATACCGTGCGTCTTCTCGCAGGAAGCTTCGGCGGTGTCAACCTGGAGGACATCTCCGCACCGAGATGTTTTGAGATCGAGAAGAAATTAAAGGAATGCTGTGATATTCCGATTTTCCACGATGATCAGCATGGAACAGCCGTGATCACACTGGCCGGTGTCATCAATGCGCTGAAACTGGTTGGAAAGAAACTGGATGAAGTCAAAATTGTTACCTCAGGAGCCGGTGCAGCCGGAATCGCCATTATCCGCCTGCTGATTTCGATGGGTCTCAAAAACGTCATCATGACAGACCGCAAAGGTGCGATTTACGAGGGACGCGACTGCCTCAACCCGATCAAAGAGGAGATGGCGAAGATCACAAACTACAACCATGAGAAGGGCACGCTTGCAGAGGTAATCAAAGGAGCCGATATTTTTATTGGCGTTTCTGCGCCGGGTACGCTCACTCCCGATATGGTACGTACGATGGCAAAAGAGCCGATCATCTTTGCCTGCGCAAATCCGACTCCAGAGATTTTCCCGGACGAGGCGAAAGCAGCAGGAGCAGCCGTTGTCAGCACAGGAAGAAGCGATTACCCGAACCAGGTCAACAACGTACTCTGCTTCCCGGGCATCTTCCGCGGAGCGCTCGATGTGAGAGCATCTGATATCAACGATGAAATGAAGGTCGCAGCAGCTTACGCAATCGCAGGCCTGGTAAGCGATGAAGAGCTGAACGCAGACTACATCCTCCCGGCAGCCTTTGATCCGCGTGTCAAAGATGCGGTGGCAGCAGCCGTTGCAGAGGCAGCAAGAAAGAGCGGCGTAGCGAGAATCTAAACAGAGTTTGATACAAAAGAAAACGACAGAAAAAGGCTTCCCGGACAGCAAGGAAATCCGGGAAGCCTTTTTGCGTATCGTTAAGAAATTATGAAGGAAAGCAGCAGTTACATTCAGCCAGCCAGATCGTCTTCTGCCGGCAGTTCCGGTCCGGTCAGAGCGTACGGATCGAGAATGTCGTCGAGCTGTTTCTGTGTCAGCAGTTCGTCTTTCAGAACCAGAGAAGTAACACTCTCGCCCGTCTTCAGCGATTTCTTTGCAATCGAGGCCGCTTTCTGGTATCCGATATACGGGCAGAGCGCCGTTGTGATGCCGACACTCTTCGAAACGAGATCCTCGCATCGTTTCTCATTTGCGGTAATGCCGAGAATACAGTTCTTCACAAGCGTATTCACAGCGCCTGTCATCGAGGTGATGGAAGAGAACAGGGAGTAGAAGACAACCGGCTCAAACGCGTTCAACTCCATCTGGCCAGCCTCAGCCGCCATCGTGATTGTGGTGTCGTTTCCGATGACATGGAAGGCAACCTGTGTCACAACCTCCGGGATAACCGGGTTGATCTTGCCCGGCATAATCGAGGATCCGTTCTGCATCGGCGGCAGGTTGATCTCGCCGAATCCGGTCCGCGGTCCGCTGGACAGCAGGCGCAGGTCGTTGCACATCTTGGAGAGGTTGACGGCGCAGGTCTTTAACGTGTTGGAGATCGTCACAAATCCGTCGAGGTTCTCCGTCGCGTCAAACAGATCGTCCGCCTGCATCAGCGGATAGCCTGTCACAGCAGCGAGGGTCGGTACGATGTGGTGGAGATATAATCGGAAGCATTGATCGTCGTACCGATGGCTGTTCCGCCGAGGTTCAGGGTGAACAGCTCTTTTCTGGCGCATTCGATCCGGCGGATATCACGCTCGATCATCGTTGCGTAAGCGTGGAAGCTCTGGCCGAGACGCATCGGAACGGCATCCTCAAGCTGGGTTCTTCCCATCTTTAAAATGTGGTCAAATTCCTGGGACTTATCGAGCAGTGCTGCGTGGAGTGACTCGAGCGCATGCAGAAGATCCGGGAGCAGATCGAGTACGGTCAGTTTTCCTGCACTTGGGATAACGTCGTTTGTGGACTGTGCCATGTTGACGTGGTCATTCGGGTGGACAATGGTATAATCACCCTTGGTGCCGCCCAGGATTTCGATGGCGCGGTTTGCGATGACTTCGTTTGCGTTCATATTGGCACTCGTTCCGGCACCGCCCTGGATGCCGTCAACGATGAACTGGTCTTTTAATTTGCCGGCAATGATTTCATCACAGGCATAGATAATGGCAGCCGCTTTTTCCTCCGGCAGTCTCTGTGCTTCGCGGTTGGAGATGGCAGCTGCCTTTTTAATTTTCGCCAGATTCTGGATCATGACCGGGTGGATCGACGTTCCCGTGATGGGAAAATTCCGTTTTGCCCGCAGGGACTGTACCCCGTAGTAGGCGTCGGATGGGACTTCAAGGGAACCAATGGAATCTGCTTCAATTCTTGTCTTCATAATAATCTCCTTCTTTCTGCACGCATTGAGTTGTGTATATTGTCTGAAACAATTCTTGCTTTGCCTTTCGATACCGGAAGAATAACACCAGGGCAGAAATTTGTAAATACCGCCGCCGAAGAACTGTGGAATCTTATTTATTTTTGTATTTGATTTTAAATACCAAGGGAAAGAGGCACTTTTACTTATTTTTCGAAAGCAGTTTCCGCGAGGACACGTTTTCGTAGACAAAAAACGGCGAACGTGATATGCTGAACAGTATAAAAGTGAAAAAACAGGAGAGCAGCGTATGAAACATGAAAAAAGCAAGAACGATGCGATGCGCCATGAGCTCGATCACATCGATGCAAAAATCTTGAATCTCCTTCGGGAAAATGCCAGGATGCCGCTGAAAGAAATCGCGGAACACGTATTTTTATCCTCCCCGGCAGTTTCCGCCAGAATTGAGCGGCTGGAGAAGGAAGGCTACATTACAGGATATCAGGTCAAATTAAATCCGGCGCTTTTGGGATATCCGATCAAAGCGTTCATCAACCTCGAGGTTGAGCCGGTTCAGAAAAAAGAATTTTATCCCTATATTGAAAAGGTCCACAATGTCGTGGAATGTAATTGCGTTACCGGTGATTACTCCATGCTCATTGAGGGCCTTTTTGTTAGCACCATTGAGCTCGACCAGTTTATCGGCGAGCTGCAGCATTTTGGACGGACGCGGACGCAGATCGTGTTCTCGACCTCCGTGGAGCACCGCCAGGTGACCGCACACGAGGCAGAAGAATAGGCACCGGTCCGCTCCGGCGGCTTTGTGTACCGAAAAAAATGCTTTGCAGGAGAATGCTTTTGTGTTATAGTGATAGAATACACAGAGCATTTTGCGCCCTTTTCGGGACAGTGCTCCAAACGAAAAGATTCGAGGGAGGCCTGACCTTATTATGGAAGAAAAAGAAGTTGTTTCCAAAAATTTTATCGAGCTTGCGATTGACAAAGATCTGGCAGAGGGCGTTTACGACCATGTATGCACACGATTCCCGCCGGAGCCAAACGGCTATCTTCATATCGGACATGCAAAATCCATCCTGTTAAACTACGGTTTATCACAGGAGTACAACGGAGAGTTCCACATGCGTTTCGATGATACAAACCCGACGAAAGAGAAAACCGAGTTTGTTGATTCCATCAAAGCCGATATCCAGTGGCTTGGTGCAGACTGGAAAGATCATCTGTACTACGCATCCGATTATTTCCCACAGATGTATGAGGCAGCCGTAAAACTGATCAAAAAAGGAAAAGCATTCGTCTGCGATCTGTCCGCAGAGGAGATCCGTGAGTACCGCGGAACCTTAACCGAGCCTGGAAAAGAGAGCCCGTACCGCAATCGTTCCGTGGAGGAAAACCTGGACCTGTTCGAGCGCATGAAAAACGGCGAATTCGAGGACGGAAGCAAAGTACTCCGTGCGAAAATCGATATGGCATCACCGAACATCAACATGAGAGACCCGGTTATCTACCGTGTAGCCCATATGCATCACCACAGAACCGGCGATACCTGGTGCATCTACCCGATGTACGACTTTGCGCATCCGATTGAGGATGCCATTGAGCACATTACTCATTCCATCTGTACCCTGGAGTTTGAGGACCACCGTCCGCTGTACGACTGGGTTGTACGCGAGCTGGAATATCCGATGCCGCCGCGCCAGATCGAGTTTGCAAAGCTGTATCTGACTAACGTGGTTACCGGAAAACGTTACATCAAAAAGCTGGTAGAGGACGGCGTGGTAGACGGCTGGGATGACCCGCGTCTCGTATCCATCGCAGCACTCCGCCGCAGAGGCTTTACACCGGAGTCCATCAAGAAATTCGTAGATCTGTGCGGTGTATCCAAAGCAAACAGTTCTGTTGACTACGCGATGCTGGAGTACTGCATCCGTGAGGATCTGAAGCTGAAAAAAGCCCGTACCATGGCAGTCTTAAATCCGGTGAAACTTGTCATCGACAACTACCCGGAAGACCAGATTGAGATGCTGGAAGTACAGAATAACCTCGAGAATCCGGAGCTTGGCAGCCGTCAGGTACCGTTCGGCAGAGAACTCTACATCGAGCGCGAGGACTTCATGGAGGAGCCGCCGCGTAAATACTTCCGTCTGTTCCCGGGCAATGAAGTCCGCCTGATGAACGCATACTTCGTCACCTGCACCGGATGCGAGAAAGACGAGAACGGAAATATCACCGTAATCCATGGAACGTACGATCCGGAGTCCAAGGGAGGAAATTCCCCGGACGGAAGAAAAGTAAAAGGAACGATCCACTGGGTAGCAGCAAAGACCGCCGTCAAAGCAGAGTGCCGTCTGTACGAAAACCTGATCGACGAGGAGAAGGGCGTTTACAACGAGGATGGTTCCATGAACCTGAATCCGAATTCCCTGACCGTATTAAAAGAGTGCTATCTGGAGCCGTCTTTAAAAGATGCGAAAGCATACGACAGCTTCCAGTTTGTCAGAAACGGATTCTTCTGTGTAGACGCAAAAGATTCCAAAGAGGATGCGCTGGTGTTCAACCGTATCGTATCCCTGAAGAGCTCTTTCAAGCTGCCGGCAGCGAAATAAATAAGAATTTTGAAATGGAACAGAGCAGCCGCCTGGATGAAACCGACATCCCAAGCGGCTGTTCTTTTTGTCAGGGAGATGGGAAGATGAATGAATTGACGATTTCGGTGGATCCGCATCGGAAGACACCGCTCTATGAGCAGATCTACGGTTTTATCCGCGAGGAAATCCGCGGCGGACGGATCCGTGCAGGGGAGCGGCTGCCGTCGGCGCGGGCGCTTTCGGGCTATCTGTCGGTGAGCCGGAGTACCGTGGATCTGGCGTATGAGCAGCTGGTATCCGAAGGGTATCTGGAGAGTGTGCCGTGCAAAGGCTACTTTGTCTGTGAAATTGAGGGGCTGTACCGCCTCGATGAAAAGAAAGAGGAGACAAAAGAGGATGATGCCGCGGAACAGATGCCGTTCCGCTACGATTTTGCCGTGACCGGTACGGCGCCGGGCGGATTTCCGCAGAACAGCTGGAAGAAGATCTCGAAAGAAGTCCTGCTGGACGCAGATGACAGCCTGTTCCAGCTCGGGGATGCGAAGGGCGAGCACGGTCTTCGGGAGGCAATCCGCGACTATCTGCACCACGCACGCGGCGTGAACTGCCGCACGGAGCAGATCATCGTCGGAGCGGGAAATGATTATCTGCTGATGCTGCTTTCGGTGATCTTAGGGCGTGGCCATAAAGTGGCGATGGAAAATCCGACCTACATCAGTGCCTACCGCTGTTTTGCGGCGAAGCTTACGCGATGTGTACTCTGATGGACGAAGGGCATGCGTCGGCGGAGCTGGAAAAAAGCGGGGCGGATCTGGCGTACATCATGCCGTCGCACCAGTTCCCGATGGGCATGGTCATGCCGATGAAGCGGCGGATGCAGCTCCTTGCGTGGGCATCGAGGGAAAATGGGCGGTATCTGATTGAGGATGATTACGACAGTGAATTCCGCTACAAGGGCCGCCCGATCCCGGCACTGCAGGGCAATGACACAGAGGGAAAAGTGATCTATCTTGGAACGTTTTCGCGGGCGATTGCGCCGTCCATCCGCATCAGCTACATGGTGCTGCCGGAGACGCTGCTGCCTGCCTACGAGGAGAACGGAAGATGCTTTTCCGCGACAGTTTCGAAGACGGACCAGAAGATTCTGGAAGAGTTTATGCGGAGCGGCGCGTTCGAGCGCCATCTGAACCGGATGCGTGCACAGTATAGCGGTACGACCGCTGATCCGGCTCTGAAGAGCCTGGTGGAGTACACGGTGTCCGGCGAGAATGCGGGCGTCCATGTGCTGGTCCACCTGCCGAGAGGACTCTCCGAAGCGGAGGCGGTGCAGCGGGCAAAAGAGGATGGTGTGCGCGTGTACGGGCTGGAACGGTACTGCATCGGCGCTGCCGCAGATCCCGCACAGGGCGGCACAGTGCTGCTTGGGTACGCCGGGCTTTCTGAGGAGGAGATTGCAGAGGCAGCTGCGATTCTGAAAAAGTGCTGGAATGCGTGAAAAAAGATATGAAAAAAACGGATTGCTTCGCCAGTAACAAAAACTGACGGAACAATCCGTTTTTACTGTTTGATAGAGAGTTACAATGCGGACAGGATCAGCAGCCCAGCTCTTCGGTCAGCTCGCAGATCTCATCGATGATCGATCCAATCGTCTCGATCGTATCGAGAAGCGGTGCATCCGTCGAGATATCAACGCCGGCCATTTTTGCCAGCTCTTCCGGTGTCTTCGTGCTTCCGGCGGTCAGTACCTTTTTCCAGTCATCGACAGCGGTCTGGCCTTCGATTTCGATGCGCTTGCAGACCTGTGTGGCAACGGTCAGTCCGGCGCTGTAGGTGTAGGAGTAAAGTCCCATATAGTAATGCGGCTGGCGCATCCAGGTGAGCGCTGCGTCATCGGAAATTTCCACATCATCGCCCCAGAACTTCTGCAGGGTCTCTTTCATAATGCTGCTTAACGTCTCAGCCTGTACGCTGTCGCCGGCATCGATGAGCTTGTAAACCTCGCGCTGGTAAGCAGCCTCCATCAGATGGGTGACGAAGTTATGATAATATGTGTTGCTGATCATACAGCTTAAAACCCAGCGGCGGAACCGTTTGTCCGGGGTCGTTTTCAGCAGATAATGGTTCCATAAGAAGCTCGTTCATGGTAGACGGCGCCTCGACAAAATAAGAGGAAACCTCGGTATCGAGAATCGCCTGTGCGCCGTTGCAGAGACGGAAATGGCCGGCGTGGCCGAGTTCATGCGCCAGCGTGAAAACATCTGCCATGCGGTTATTCCAGCTTAAGAGAATAAAGGAACCTTTTCCGTACGGGCTGGCACAGAAGCCGCCGGTGGATTTTCCCTGGTTCTGTGCAAAGTCAACCCAGCGTTTTTTGTAGGCCTCCTGAATCATGGAAACGTAATCATCACCGAGAATGGCAAGACCTTTTTCGATGTACTGTTTTGATTCCTCGATCGTGACAGACGGATCGTACTCCGGGTCGACGGCGATTTTCAGATCGGCGAAGGTCATGCGGTCAAGGTTGTGGACCTTTTTCAGCAGGCGGGCATATTTGCGCATATGCGGAGCCAGGCGGGTGGTGATGAGATCGATCTGGCGGTTGTACAGCTCACGGCTGACCTGCTGCGGGAAAAGCAGAGAATCGATGACGGAATCGAAGCCGCGCAGCGTGGCCATGGTCTTTTCTGTCTGCAGCTGGGCATTGTAAGCAGCTGCCGTTACATTTTCGTACTGTCTGATTTTGCAGAAAAGGCGGAGAATGCACTGCGGCGGATATCGGTGTCTTTTTCGTACTCGTAATTATCCTCAAACAGGGAGTAGCCGAGCGGATATTCTTTTCCGTTTACGGTGAAAGAATCAAATTTCATATCGGCAAGCTTTGCCATGTTGTAGATCTGGTACGGAGCCGAGAAGGTCTGGGACAGAGCGGAAATGGCACGCTCGGTTTCCGGGCTCAGGCGGTGTGCCTTGTTGCGGAGAATCTCGGCGAGATAGCAGCGGTTCGTATCTGACTGCTGCATGGCCTCGTTCAAAACATCCTTGGACTGTTCGGAAAGCTCGCTCTCGATAAAGGTGAGACGGCTGAAAATCTCAGAGATCAGGCTGTTGATGCGGTCGTTGCGCGTCTGGTTTGCACTGTTGTAATAGTCGACAGAAACGGCGAGATCGCAGTAGTTGGCGGTCAGTGTGATCAGACGGTAGACCTCCTGGTAATCGTCGAGGCAGTGGTTGATCGTGGCTGCATCGGTGAGGTTTCCTTTGTAGGATGCTTCCATAGAAAGACTTAATTCTTTCATTTTCTGCGCATCAGCCAGCATGGCCTCCTCGGTTGGATAAATTAAAGACAGGTCCCAGGTAAGTTCTACAGGAACGTCATCGCGTTTTGCAAGTTCCATAACAATCTCCTTTCCATAAAAGGGAGGTTTCCCTCCCCAGGAATTACTTCCTTATGTTTCTATATTCTGTTTTTGGGTTTTATTCTGCGGTTACTTCGCTTTCTTCCTGCGGAGAAACTTCACGATCCGCAGCAGACGGTGTTTCTTCTGCGGCGCCTGCAGTTTCTTCTGTTGTTTCTTCCTCGCAAGAATCCGCTTCATCATCGCCAGATTCCAGATCCGGTGCAGCATCCTCCGCACCTTTCGTTTTCGGAAGGGTCGTATAAGTACGTTCAGCAGGAGCAGGCTCTTCCTCTTCAAATTCGTCTTTAAAATCGTCAAAATCTGTTTCAAGATCTGCTTTTCCTTTCCGGATAAAATAGACTGCCGCACCGCAGGCTGCGCCGACAGCGGCAGAAGCCAGAGTAAGCAGAATACGTTTTGATTTTCGTGACATCTCGATTCAAGTCTCCTTTCAAATGCCGTCCTTTGAAACTATTGTAATACAGTTTCAACAAAAAAGAAAGTAAAATCTTACAGAATTCGGAAAAAGTGCCAAAGAAAACAAGAAAAAGAAGGTTTCCTGACACAGAAACAGAATCAGGCAAGGATAAACTTACGAAGAATCTCCGCCACGCCGCTGTGATTGCAGTCGTTTTCCGTGATATAATCGGCACTCGCCTTTACGGCATCGGTCGCATTTTTCATGGCGGCACCGACGGCAGCGGCCTCGATCATCGAAATATCATTTTCCTGATCTCCGGCAGCCACGGTGTTGGCAAGCGGAATCTGAAGAAGCTCGCAGAGTTTTTTCACGGCATGGCCCTTGGAAACGTGTTCCGGGACATGCTCGAGGTAATGCGGGCTGGAGTAGAACATCGAAATTTTTCCTTTTGCCCACGGCTCCATGGCAGCGCGGTAAGCGTCCATTTTTGCACGGTCGTGGAGATCAATCACGATCATCTTGCACGGCTCCTTGGCGATGTGTTCCGGCAGAAGCGGATCCTCCACGACGGGAATGTGGATTGCCTGCGTGTAAATACGCGTTTCCTCGCCCACATGGCGTCAGAGAAGAGAGGTGTCGGAGTAGGTGTGGCAGTAGAGGCCTGCCTCCTGCGTTTTTTCGAAAATGACGCGTGCATATTCGAGCGGAATCGTGCGGCGGTGCAGCGTTTTTTGCGCAGCACAGTCGTAAATCAGTCCGCCGTTGAAAGCGATGGCATAGCAGCCTTCGCGGTCAAGTCCGAGCTCTTTTAAGATCGGCAGAAAGCCGGAGAGCGGGCGGCCGGTGTTGAACACAATTTTGTGGCCGGCGGCAAGTGCCTCTGAAATGGCATCCATGTTTTCTTTTGTCACCTGCTTTTCGGAATTTAGCAGGGTATCGTCCATATCGGTAAAAAATATTTTCACAGTCTGATTCATATTCTCTATTTTCCTTTCCAAGAATCTGAAAAACAGCTTCATTTTATCACAAAGTGCAGGAAAAGAAAATATGGTTGCGCAGGGAGAAAATACAGGATATAATGATTGCGGACAAGAAGAGAGAGAAGAAAGAAAATCGAAGAACAAAAGAGACAATGAAGGGAAGTCAGAATATGATAAAAGCTTGTATCTTTGACCTGGACGGCACCATCGCAGACACTGTAGAGTCGATTGCGCACGCAGTCAACCGCGTTCTGGAACATTTTGGACTTGTGCAGCGCCCGGTAGAAGCCTTCAACTTTTACGCCGGAGACGGTTTCGATCTGGCAGTGGAGCGCGCTTTAAAAGACGCCGGAGATGCAGAACTCAACTATCTGCAGGAGGGCATCCGCCTTGGCCGCGCGTGGTTCAACGAGGACCCGCTGTATCACGTAAAACCGTATCCTAATATGCGGGAAACCCTGACCGCGCTGCGGGAAGAAGTTCCGATTGCCGTATGTTCCAACAAGCCGCACGAGGCGGCCATCCACGTCGTGGAGAGCGTGTACGGACCGGGCTTTTTCAACCGGATTCAGGGGCAGACCGCAGAAATCCCGAGAAAGCCGTCTCCGATCGGTGCGCTCGCGATTGCAGACGCACTCGGCGCCAGACCGGAAGAGTGCCTGTACTTTGGCGATACCAATACGGATATGCAGACCGGAAACGCCGCAGGCATGTTTACCGTTGGTGTGACGTGGGGATTCCGCCCGCGCCAGGAGCTGATCGACAACCATGCGATGGAGCTGCTCGACCGGCCGGAGGAAATCTTAACGCTTTTTCACAGAAAGAATCAGGAAAAATAAAACGAACAGAGGAGAAAACCAGAATGGGAGAATATACTGAAGAATGCATCAACACATTTTTAATGAATCAGGGCCAGTTATTCGACGAGCCGGTGGCTGAAAATTACGATGAGGCAGAGGCCTTTCTGGAGGACTGCCTTGCAGTCGTTGCCGACAATCTGGACGACGTGCGCGCCTACATGGAAGAAGAGGGCATGGACGTGGAAGAAATGTCGGATGCAGAATTAGAAGAGCAGAGCGAAGTCTTTGCCCTGCCGGACGGCCAGTATCTGATCGTGATGGGATAAAAAACGAGAGGAAATTAAAAAAGAATGAAATATGATGTCATTATTATCGGCGCAGGCCCGTCAGGTATTTTCTGTGCCTATGAACTGCTGAAAGAAAAACCGGATCTGAAGGTGCTGATGATCGAAAAAGGACGTTCGATCGAGAGCCGTCAGTGTCCAAAGAGAAAAACGAAAAAATGCGTGAACTGCAAACCGTGCTCGATCACAACGGGATTTGCCGGAGCAGGCGCATTCTCCGACGGAAAGCTTTCTCTTTCCCCGGATGTCGGTGGAAATCTGCCGGAGATTTTAGGATATGAAAAGACGGTTGAGCTGATCCATGAGTCCGACCAGATCTATCTGGATTTCGGCGCAGACAAGAATGTTTACGGTGTCGATAAAGAAAAAGAGATCCGTGAGATCCGCCGCAGAGCGATCAACGCCAACCTGAAGCTGATCGAATGTCCAATCCGCCATCTCGGAACCGAGGAGGGATACAAGATTTACAGCCGCCTCGAGGATCACTTAAAAGAGATCGGCGTGGAGATGAAATTCAACACGATGGTCAATGATATTACGATCGAGGACGGCCGTGCGACAGCTGTAACACTTGAGGACGGAACGGTTTACGAGGCAGATGAGATTGTCTCCGCAGTAGGCCGCGAGGGAGCCGACTGGTTCTCACATATCTGCAACGGCCACGGCATCGAGACCGAGGTCGGAACCGTCGATATCGGTGTCCGCGTGGAAGTCCGTGACGAGGTCATGGAGTTCCTGAACAAGAACCTGTACGAGGCAAAACTCGTTTACTATACCCCGACTTTTGACGACAAAGTGCGTACCTTCTGTACGAACCCGTCCGGTGAGGTGGCAACTGAGTATTATGAAAACGGTCTGGCAGTTGTAAACGGTCACGCCTACAAATCCCAGGAGTTCAAGACAAACAACACGAACTTTGCCCTCCTGGTATCCAAGAACTTTACGAAACCATTTAAAACCCCGATCGAGTACGGCAAACAGATCGCACAGCTTTCCAACATGCTCTGCGACGGCAAGATCCTCGTTCAGACGTACGGCGATTTCAAACGCGGAAGAAGAACGACAGAAGAGCGTCTCTGCCGCAATAACCTGATCCCGACCTTAAAAGATGCCGTTCCGGGCGACCTTTCCCTGGTATTCCCGCACCGTATCATGGTCGACATTGCCGAGATGATCGAAGCCCTCGACAAAGTAACACCGGGTATCGCCAGCGATGAGACACTGCTGTACGGCGTAGAAGTCAAATTCTATTCCAACAAAGTTGTCGTAGACAAAGACTTCTGCACCAGCGTCAAAGGCCTCCGCGCCATCGGCGACGGCGCATCCGTAACCCGCGGCCTCCAGCAGGCAAGCGCAAACGGACTGTCGGTTGCGAGAAGCATTCTGAAAAGCATGAAATAAGAGAGAACGAAAAAAGATCCTTCGTCTGTGAAATGAGACGGAGGATCTTTTTTTGCGCCGGAAAGAGGGGTGTTTCAGATTATATGCCGTACAGCTTCCGGAACTGCTTCGGCGTTGTCCCGGTCTGCTGGCGGAAAACCGAGATAAAGTAGCTGACATCGCGGTAGCCGCAGAGGGCTGCGATGCCGTCGAGCGTAGTGTAGGGACGGCTGATGAGAAGCTCCTTGGCGCGGCTGATGCGCAGAACGCTGATGTACGAGCGGACAGAGCTGCCGACAAAACGCTGGAACAGGCGTGTCAGATACTGCGGCGTGATATGGAGCTGTTCCGCGAGATCATCCACATTGAGCGGGTCGGAAAGATGACTTTCGATTTCCTGCATTGCCGGGCGGACATACTGGAGATACAGCGGATGCTCCGTCCGGGAAAGGCCGGTGCGGAGCTGGGAAAGGCGTGTCAGGAACTCAAAGCATCCGACGGAGAGCGCAGCATCGTCGATGTCATTTTTCAGAAAATGTGAGTCGATTATGCGGTCAATCCATTCCTGAAACCACGCGCCCTCTGGGGCCGGAACGAAAAGATACGGCGAGACGGCACAGATTTTATAGAGATCATCGGAGAGCTTTCCGTCAAAGGTCAGAAAGGATGTAAACCACATCCCGCTGCCGTCGTTTTCGCGGTATTCATGCGGCACATGCGGAGCAATCAGAACACCGTCACCTGGTTTCAGCAAAAGTTCCTGACCTTCGAGGGTCAGCAGCCCTTCGCTGCGTTCCGTCTGAATCCAGTGATATAAGGGGAATCCGTTCGGGCGCACAACGGGCTCCTGCAGCCAGCGGTTGCCGATGCTGTCAGCGGAGAGGGAAAAATCAGAGGCGGATGGTTTAAAAAAAATAGGCATAACAGTCAGTTCCTTTCTGAAAGAAAAGTCTAAAATAAGATTCCGGAATGAGTTTCGAAAATTCATACTTTTTAGACAAGCATATCATACTTTTCTCACAAAGACCAGTATATAATAGAGCCATCAAAACGAGATATCCAAACACAGGAGGAATCAAAAAAATGCAGCCAAAATTCAAAAAAATGTTATACGGAGGAGACTACAACCCAAACCAGTGGCCAAAAGAGATCTGGGATGAGGATATGAAACTTTTCCATCAGGCCGGCATCAACAGCGCCACGATCAACGTATTTTCCTGGGCAAAAATCCAGCCGTCCGAGAATGAGTACGACTTTACAGAGCTCGATGAGATCGTAGACACCCTGACAAAAGAGGACGTCCAGATCGTCATGGCAACATCCACCGGCGCACTCCCGGCATGGATGGTACACCGTTATCCGGAAGTGGCAAGAACCGATTTCGAAGGACGCCATCACAAATTCGGTCATCGCCACAATGCCTGCCCGAACAGCCCGGTTTTCCAGAAATATGCAAAGCGCCTGGCAGAAAAACTGGCAGAGCGTTACGGCGACAACAAAAACATCGTCTGCTGGCACATCAGCAATGAGTACGGCGGCGAGTGCTACTGCGAGAACTGTGCAAAAGCGTTCCGCGTATGGCTGAAAGACAAATACAAAACACTCGATGAAGTCAACAAGGCATGGAACATGGAGTTCTGGGGCCACACCATCTACGACTGGGACGAGATTGTACCGCCGAACGATCTGGGAGACGGAATGCCATGGGGAAGCGGCACTGCATTTGCAGGAATGTCCCTCGACTACATGCGTTTCAACTCCGACGGCATGCTGAACAACTACAAAATGGAGCGTGACGCGATCCGCAAATACGACAAAGAAACACCGATCACCACAAACCTGATGGGAACGTACAAAGGTCTCGACTACTTCAAGTGGGCAAAAGAAATGGATATCGTATCCTGGGACAACTACCCGAGCTACAATACACCATGGAGCCACGTAGCTATGACCCACGACCTGATGCGCGGCCTCAAAGACGCACCGTTCATGCTGATGGAGCAGACTCCGAGCCAGCAGAACTGGCAGCCGTACAACTCCTTAAAGAAACCGGGCCAGATGCGCGCACAGAGCTATCAGACCGTTGCACACGGCGCAGACACGATTCAGTTCTTCCAGCTGAGAAGAAGCGTCGGCGGATGCGAGAAATTCCATGGTGCTGTTATCGCACACGCAGGAACCGCAGATACCCGTGTCTTTTGTGAGGTAACCCAGCTCGGAAAAGAACTGGAGAAAATCGGAAGCCGTGTGATGGGCTCCGAGAACCACGCAAAAGTCGGCATCATCTTCGACTGGGAAAACTACTGGGCACTGGAGTACACCAGCGGACCGAACCGCGATTTACGTTACGTAGACCAGATCGAGCAGATGTACAATTACTTCTATAACAAGAACATCGCTGTCGATATGATCCCGATCGACGCGGACTTCTCCAAATATGACCTCGTTGCAGCACCGGTTCTCTACATGGTAAAAGACGGTGTGGCAGAGAGCCTGGAGGCTTATGTACAGGCGGGCGGAACCCTCATCACCACCTACATGAGCGGTATCGTCGGACAGTCGGACAACGTTCATCTCGGCGGATACCCGGGACCGCTCAGAAAAATGGCAGGCGTATGGGTAGAAGAGATCGACGCTCTTGCACCGGAGCAGAGAAACAAGATCCGTTTCGCAGACGGAACCGAGGAAGAGTGCCGTCTCGTATGCGACCTGATGCACCTCGAAGGAGCTGAAGAAATCGCACAGTATGAGAGCGATTTCTATGCAGGCATGACTGCTGTTGCAAAAAATCAGTTCGGAAAAGGAACCGTATATTATGTCGGAACCGAACTTTATGAGAGCGGCCTTGCAAAAGTTCTTGCTATGGCAGCAGACGGCGCAGCCATCCAGCCGGTGATTGGAGAAGCAACAGCACTCGAGATCACAAAACGCCAGGCAGACGGCGAGGATCTGTACTTTATCATCAACTTCAAAGATGAGGAGATTCCGCTTCCGGCAGTCTTCGACGGAAAAGAAGATATCCTGACCGGCGAGAGTACAGGGCGGCGAGATGCTGAAGAAATACGATCTGCAGATTGTCAGCGTTCCGAGAGCATAATATAAAACATATTATATAGCAGAAAGATAACAAAAAAGACACAGCAGAAGGCAGAAAGATACTTCCAGCTGTGTCTTTTTGATGCTGTGAATTTATGCGGGTGCTTAGTGGGAAAACGAAGCCCGTGCGACGATGTTCTCCATCTCGCCCCATTTCTCCTCCATATCCGCTACAAGCGCGATCTGTGTCCGCGCCCGTACGAGGTTGTGCTCCGGGTAAGCGGTTTTGAAGTAGGTATCGCCCATCAGGTAATCGGCGAGAAAACGGATGCCGCATTCGAGGGTCATTAATTTTGCACCCATCGGCAGCATTTCGACTTCCGCGCGGGTCAAAGAGCCTGCGCAGCCTGCGAGAAAGCCCTTTGTATAGCTCTCAAAGAGAGGAAGGGAAAGAGACACCTTCGAGACATCCTGTTCGTCCTCAGCAGCCGTATTCGCGCCGAAGCGGATGGAATCGCCGAAGTCAAAGATCGACAGTCCCGGCATAATGGTGTCCAGGTCGATGACGCAGATGCCCTCGCCGGTTTTGTCATCAATCATAATGTTGTTCAGCTTCGTATCGTTGTGCGTTACGCGGAGCGGCAGCTCGCCCGAGGCCTTCATGCGCTCGGCTACGCCGTAATCGTCTGCGTGGTCGAGGAAAAACGCCATCTCATCCGAAACGTTTTTCAGCCGTCCTTTCGGATCCGCCTGCGCCGCCTGTAAAAGCGCCTGGTAGCGGAGCGGTGTGTTGTGGAAATCCGGGATCGTCTCGAAAAGAGAGGCGGACGGAAAATCGGAGAGCATCTGCTGGAAGCGGCCGAAAGCATTACCGGTCTCGTAAAACAGCTTTGGATCTGTCACGGCATCATAGCAGGACGCATCGGAAATAAAGAGAAATGCGCGCCAGAATTCGCCGCGCTCATCGACGAAAAACCACGCATCGTCTGTCGTTGGAATCAGGTTCAGCGTCTCGCGGAATGGATCTCCTCCTGCGGCTGTGATTTTTTTCCGCAGAAATGATGTTACCTGTGCAATATTCTGCATCAGCTCCGTTGGATTGTGGAAAACGGTGCGGTTCATGCGCTGCAGAATCGATTTGCGGAGGACGCCGTTTTCGGTGGAGCGCACCAGAAACGTATCGTTGATATGGCCGTTCCCGTGCGGCGTCCAGTCTGTAATCGTTCCCGGGAAAGCAAATGCGTGGACAATGGAAGAGAGTTCTTCCTGTGTGTATGTAATCATCATGGGTATAAACTCCTTATTTTAATTAGACAAACCTGATTAAGTAAAGCACACGCAGGGCGAAAAGTCAAGAAAAGGGCGCGAAACGATTGACAACGAGCGGCATTTCTGACTATAATAGACAGTAATTTAAGAAAAAACAAAACCTAAAATGCAGTGACAGGGAGGAGTACCTGGCGGCGCAAAGCAAAGAGAGGAGATGGCTGGTGAGAATCTCCGTGAGCGTGCCTGCGGAAGTAGCCCTCGAGCAGTGGACTGAACAGAAAAAGCGGACAGCAATGTTTTCCAAGTAGGCTCCAACGTAGTTCCCACGTTACCGGGATGCCGTATCGGATGAAAAAAGTTAAATCCTGTACGGAATGAGCAGAAGTGTATTCTTCTGGAATTCAGGTGGTACCGTGGATGGAAACATTCTCCCTGAACGTAAGGCACAGAAAAGGTGTTTTATGTTCGGGGATTTTTTATGCAGCAAATTTAGAACAGGAGGTTTTCATATGAAACAGATTACAGGAAACAAACTTCTGGTAAAGGCTCTGAAGGAGGAGGGTGTAGAGTATCTCTTCGGTTATCCGGGAGCCTGCACCATTGATATCAGCGATGAGCTTTACAAACAGGATGAAATCAAAATCGTTCTGCCGCGCCACGAGCAGGCGCTGGTGCATGAGGCGGATGCCTATGCGAGAACGACAGGAAAAGTCGGCGTATGCCTCGTTACCAGCGGCCCTGGTGCAACCAACCTGGTCACCGGTCTTGCAACGGCAAACTACGACAGCGTTCCGCTTGTATGCTTCACCGGTCAGGTAGCCCGTCACCTGATCGGCAACGATGCTTTCCAGGAGGTTGATATCGTCGGCATCACCCGCAGCATCACGAAATACGGCGTGACGGTAAGAAACCGTGAAGATCTCGGACGCATCATCAAAGAGGCATTCTACATCGCACGCACCGGAAAACCGGGCCCGGTTCTCATTGACCTTCCAAAAGATGTCATGGCAGAGTTCGGCAGCGCAGAGTATCCGAAAAACGTCAACATCCGTGGCTACAAGCCGAATACCAGCGTTCACATCGGCCAGTTAAAACGTGCGTTAAAGATGCTTTCGAAAGCAAAACGCCCGCTGTTCCTTGCCGGCGGCGGCGTCAACATCGCACATGCGCAGGAAGTGTTCCGCGAAGTGGTCGAGAAAACACAGGTGCCGGTTGTCACAACCGTTATGGGACGCGGCGCGATCTCCACGAAACATCCGCTGTTCATCGGAAACCTTGGCATGCACGGCGCGTATGCGGCGAATATGGCAGTCAGCGAGTGCGATCTGCTGTTCTCGATCGGAACACGTTTCAATGACCGTATCACCGGAAAGCTGCATGAATTTGCCCCGCACGCGCAGATCGTCCACATCGACATAGACACCGCTTCGATCTCTCGAAACATCCATGTCGATATCCCGATCGTAGCCGATGCAAAAGAGGCGATCACGAAGATGGCAGAGTACGTAGAGCCATGCTCCACATCGAAATGGCTTGCCCAGATCGATGCCTGGAAGAACGAGCATCCGCTGACGATGCGCCCGAACGGCGTGATGGGACCGCTCGATATTTTCAACGCGATCAACGAGCAGTTTGACGATGCGATTATCGTCACCGATGTCGGACAGCACCAGATGCTGACAAGTCAGTACGTCGACATTACCGAAAACCGCCAGATCATCATGTCCGGCGGCCTTGGAACGATGGGATACGGCCTTCCGGGCGCGATCGGAGCAAAAATCGGCAACCCGGACAAACCGGTCATCGCGATTTCCGGTGACGGCGGTATGCAGATGAATATTCAGGAGCTGGCGACTGCCGTTCTCGAGGAGCTGCCGGTCATCCTGTGTATCTTCAATAATGAATACCTCGGCATGGTACGCCAGTGGCAGAAACTGTTTTACGGCAAACGGTACAGCATGACGAATCTGCGCGCCGGTGCACTTTCCCGCAGAACAGACGGAGAAGAGTACCCGGAATACACGCCGAATTTTATCAAATTGGCTGAGAGTTACGGCGCAAAAGGCATCCGTGTCATGAAGAAAGAGGATATCGCGGCTGCGTTTGAAGAGGCGAAGAAAAACATCAAGACTCCGACAATCATCGAATTTATCATCGATCCGGAGGAGATGGTTTACCCGATGATCAAGCCGGGCGGAACACTCGAAGATATGATTATGGATTGTTAGGAGGAGAGCGCGATGAATAAGGGAATGAAAAAAAGATGGATTTCACTGTACGTAGAAAACCAGGTTGGTGTCCTTTCCAAGATTTCCGGGCTTTTTTCCGCAAAAAGCTATAACTTGGACAGCCTGACCGTCGGAACGACCGAGGACCCGACCGTATCGCGTATGACGATCGCCACGGTCAGTGACGATGAGACGTTTGAGCAGATCAAAAAACAGCTGAACCGCATGGTCGAGGTCATCAAAGTTATCGACTTCACCGACGTGTTTGTGCGCATGAAAGAGATTCTGTATATCAAGGTATTCAACTGCAGCGCAGCTGACAAAGTCGAGCTGTTCCAGATCGCTGAGACGTTCAAGGCGAAGGTCATCGACTACGGAAAAGACAGCCTGCTGCTCGAGTTTGTCCAGACGGCGACAAAAAATGATGCAGTTGTGAAGCTGATGAAAGAGGAATTCGGCAAGATCGAAGTCGTGCGCGGCGGAAGCGTCGGTATCGAGTCGATCAATGTGATGGAGCGGTAAAAGAGAGGACGTTTTTGCGTGAACGAAAAGAGTATTACCACAATTACGTTAAAAAAGATTAATAAGAAAAGTGTGTATCAGTACATCTATGAGCACCGCCAGACGGCGAAGCAGCAGATTGTGCAGGATCTGACGATGGGGCTTTCGATGCACAGCGGAACGCTCGAGCATATCTGCATTGACCCGGAAGGGCCGGAGTGCTACTGCGCTTCTTTTTATTGAAGAGTTTCTGCAGTCGGAATTTTAATTTTTAATTATAGAATTTCATAGGGAACGGTTTTACATTGCTTTCCATTCCCGGATTTTTTCTGTTTTTTATCAGTGTTCGTTTTTAGCATCATCGACGCCTCCACAGTCAGAATACCTGCAACTGCAATCGAAAGGCTGCTCATCGCGCCCTCGACATCGCCCATCTCCATGGCCTTCGCCGTACCGATCGCATGGGAGGCTGATCCGATACTGATGCCCTTTGCAATCGGCTCCTCAATGTGAAACAGCTTGCAGAGCGTCTCCGCCAGCATATTTCCCAGCACACCCGTGATGATGATAACGGCAACCGTGATCGTCACCGCACCGCCGAGCTCTTCCGAAACACCCATGCCGATGGCCGTTGTGATGGATTTCGGCAGCAGTGTTACATACATTTTATGATTCAGATTGAAGATCAGCGCCAGCGCGAGAACCACGGTAAGGCTCGTCAGCACGCCGGAGAGAATACCGGCGAGGATGGCTTTGATATTCTTTTTCAATGCCTCCATCTGCTCATACAGCGGAATCGCAAGGCAGACCGTTGCAGGAGTCAGCAGATAGCTCAAGTATTTTGCACCGTCATTATAATTCTGATAATCGATATCGAAAACAGCAAGGAATACAATGACGACTGCAATGGAAATCAGCAGCGGATTGAAAATCGGAAGCCCAAATTTTTTCTTTAACAGCATGCCGAGCTCATACGCCAGAAGGCTGATGACAACGCCGAAAAATGCAGATTCACAGAGCATATTTGTCATTTTGCGTCCCCTCCTTTGTGTTTCTTTTCCAGCCGGATGACCGCCTGTGTCACGCGTCCGGACACAATCATAACGACGATGGTGCTGACGAGCGTAATCACGAGAACCGGAACGAGAACGGCTTTTAATTCACCCCAGGATTCCATCAGGCCGACGCCCGCCGGAATGAACATGACCGGCATGATCTCAATCATAAACTTGCCTGCGTCCTCGACGGTATCAAGTTTTAATGCCCCCGTCATCAGAAGCGCCAGCATCAGCACAAGGCCGTAGATACTTGCCGGAATCGGAAGCGGCAGCACGGCGTGCAGGATTTCTCCGACGAACGAAACCGCCATAATTACAAGGAACTGTCTTAATAATTTCACTTTTTCTGTTGTCCTTTCTCCCCATAACCCACATAACATCACTCCTTCTCAATGTCACGACCCCGATTATACTACCCGCGTAAAAGAATTTCAACCGTAAATGTTACTGCAATTTTGGCTATTTTTGCCAAAAAAGGCAAAAAAATGCCCGCCAATCAAACGAAAAAGTGAAATCGGTGGGCATTTTAACATAATTTTTTGAGTTGATCCGATACGGAACTTTTTAAGCATTGCTTTCGGCATTTTTCCGATCCGGCAGAACGAAGATAAAGATCAGCGAACTGACAAGCAGCATGCCCGGATAGAAGAGGTTTGCCATGATTTCAAAGGCGGAGAGCTCATATCCCAGTTCATGCACCGCGGAAATCGCCACGAGCATCTGCGCGCCGTACGGCAGGATGCCCTGTGAGATGCAGGAGAAGGTATCGAGGAGCGATGCCGTTTTCCGTGGGGTGATGCCGTAGTCCTCGGACATCTGCTTTGCGATCGGGTTTGCCATGACGATCGCGACGGTGTTGTTTGCGGTCGCAATGTCGAGCAGCGCGACGAGAATGCCGACACCGAGCTGGCCGCCCTTTTTTCCGCGGAAGATTTTGTGAATGGCACGAAGCAGGACAGTAAAGCCGCCGTTTTCCCGGATCAGCGCGCACATCGCAGCGACAAGAATCGCAACCATACATGTCTCAAACATACCCGAAGTGCCGCTTCCCATGCTGGAGAGCATATCCAAGAGCGTCGTCTGTCCCGTACCGAGCATGATAACGGCACCGGAAGCAATACCGATAAGGAGTACGACAAACACCTGAATGCCCGCGATGCCGCCGATCAGCACGAGCAGGTACGGAACCATCTGCAGCAGATGGTATTCGTGGACGATCGGTGTGCCCGGCGCCTGTCGGAAGGAGATTACAAGGATCAGCGCCAGCGTGGCAAGAGCAGCCGGGAGAGCGATCCAGAAGTTTTCGCGGAACTTGTCTTTCATCTCGCAGCCCTGTCCGTTGCAGGCGGCGATTGTCGTGTCGGAGATGAAGGAGAGGTTGTCGCCGAACATGGATCCGCCCATGACGGAGGCGACGCAGAGCGCCAGCGAAAAGCCGGAGGTCTCGGCAACAGCAGCGGCGATCGGCACGAGAAGCGTGATCGTTCCGACGGAGGTTCCCATGGCCGTGGAGACGAAGCAGGCAACGACAAAGAGCACAGCGACGGCATACTTTGCCGGAATCCAGGAGAGCATGAAATAGGCAATGCTCTCTGCACTGCTCCTTCCGACAACGCCGACAAACGTGCCTGCGGCGAGGAAGATCAGCAGCATTGTGATGATGTTTTTGTCCCCGATGCCCTGTCCCATGAGGGCGAGCTTTTCTTCAAACGGGACACTGCGGTTCTGCAGACAGGCGACGAGGATCGCTGTCAGAAACGAGACGACGATGGGGATGTTGTAGAAGCCCATCGGAATTTTTAAAATATACTCGGAATAAATGCCGAACCCCAGATAAAACACCAGAAAAACGGCGATCGGGAGCAGGGCGGATGGCTTTCCTTTTTTCATAGAAATAAATACCAGACCTTTCGTGTGATTTTCCTTATTTTTCAATAGGGCGAATAGAATTATTCTACCATCTGGATCAGAAATCGTAAAGTAAAAAAGCAGGAAAAAACACGCCGGACATCTGGTAAATTCCAGAAATCCGGCGTGTTTTATAAGAGGTGCGTTTTGCTGTGCCTGTGCTTTATCATTTTGCAAGGAGCATCATAATCTGATTGCTTCTGCTTACGAATTTTGTCATCTCGTCCGGAGAGAGCGGTTTGTGGCTGATCATTGCCAGATCATACAGCTGCTCGCAGAACAGGGATGTGTTGTCGTTCTCGCCATTCTTCAGAATGTACTGAACGAGCGGATGTTTTGCATTCAGGATCAGGGTTTCCTGTCCGCCGAACATGGACGGATCCATGCCGGTCATGCCGTACATTTTCATCATATCCTGCATCCGGCGGCTCTCCTCGGAAAGCGTTACCATGGAGGATACATTTTCGTCTTTCAGGTTCTCAACTTTGACGGTCAGATCTTTCTTGTCGAGGACTTTGCGGAAGAGATCGGTCAGAGTATTTGTAGCGTCGGTCAGATCCTCACCGGACTCGTCTTTCATATCGTTGGTCAGATCTGCATCGATGCGCTGGAAGGTTACATGCTCGTTGTAACGCTCTGCATGGGTGATGAAAGCGGAGTCGATGTTGTGTTTCAGGATGACAGCATCCATGCCCTGGCTGCGGAACATGTTGATGTACTGGCTCTGCTGAACTTCGTCGGTGACGTAGTAAACAGTCGTTTTTTCCGGCTCTTTCTTCTCGTCAGCGTTTTCCGTATTTTCGGTATTCTCCGTAGTTTCAGCCTTCTCCTCGGAGTTCTCTGCAGGAGCTTCTTCTTTCTTATTCTCGTTGATGCAGTCCTCAAGAGTCAGATATTTTCCGTCGATGTTCTTGAACAGAATATAGTCCATCATCTTCTTGGAGAATTTCTCGTCCTTGATGCATCCGTATTTGATGAATGGGTTGATATCATCCCAGTATTTCTCGTAATTCTCACGGTCGGTTTTGCACATGCCGGAGAGCTTGTCAGCGAATTTCTTGGAGATGTACTCGGAGATCTTCTTGACAAATCCATCGTTCTGCAGTGCGCTTCGGGATACGTTCAGCGGCAGATCCGGGCAGTCGATGACGCCTTTTAAGAGCATCAGGTATTCCGGAATGACTTCTTTGATGTTATCGGCAATAAATACCTGGTTGTTGTACAGCTTGATGGTTCCCTCGATGGAATCGTACTCGGTGTTGATACGCGGGAAGTAGAGGATACCTTTGAGGTTGAACGGATAGTCCATGTTCAGGTGGATCCAGAACAGCGGCTCGCGGTAGTCGTTGAAGACTTTGCGGTAGAATTCTTTATAATCCTCATCGCTGCACTCGTTTGGATGTTTGGTCCACAGCGGGTGGATATCACTGATGGAAACCGGGCGTTTGTTGATTTTTACTTTCTCTTTGGCCGGGGAAACTTCAACCTGCTCTTTCGTTCCGTCTTCTTTTTCTTTCTCTTCGTATTTTGCGTCCTCGTGGATGTGCTCTACGACAACGTCGTCATCTTTTAATTCGCTTTCATCGATGGTCTCGTATTCCTGCGGCGCATTTGCTTTGGAAAGGAAAATCTCTACCGGCATGAAGGAGCAGTATTTTTCCAGAACCTCGCGGACACGGTATTCGTTTGCGAATTCCAGGCAGTCCTCGTTCAGGAACAGAGTGATTTCGGTACCAACAGTTGTCTTGCTGCCCTCGGACATATCGTACTCGGTGCTTCCGTCACAGGTCCAGTGTACCGGGGTGGATCCTTCTTTATAGGAAAGAGAATCGATGTGAACTTCATCTGCTACCATGAAAGCAGAGTAGAAACCAAGACCGAAGTGGCCGATCATCTGATCTGAATTCGTTTTGTCTTTGTATTTCTCCAGAAATTCGGTAGCGCCGGAGAAGGCGATCTGGGTAATATATTCTTCGACTTCGTCTGCGGTCATACCGATACCGTTATCGATGAATTTTAAGGTTTTCTCATCCGGGTTTACAATCACCTGAATGGCTGCTTTGTAGTCATCCGGCAGAGTATATTCGCCCATGCCGTCCAGCTTTTTCAGTTTGGTGATGGCATCGCAGCCGTTGGAAACGAGCTCACGGACGAAGATATCGTGGTCGGAATACATCCATTTTTTGATAATCGGGAAAATATTGTCGCTGTTGATTGAAAGATTTCCATGTTTCGCACTCATGAGAAACACACTCCTTTTCTTATAAAAATATTTTGATCCAGCAAAGCGGGGATATCATGCTTTTTTAGATGTCTGCAGCTTTTTTACTGCTCTGATAGTTATAGTAATACTGGCACAGGGAAAAGTCAAGGGAAAATTAGCACTCGAGAAAAAAGAGTGCTAACAGAACAACGGAAAGTATTGAATTTACTGGTATTACGGTACTTTCTAAACTTTTTGTAAAGTCTGATCAGAAGGGCTGCGCAGTTGTTTCTGGAGAATGGATATGCTACAATGAAAAAGCATAGAAGCGTTTCGAACAGAAAGATTCCGAGGGTACATAAAAAAAAAATGGAGGAAATACATGACAAATGCGACAAAGGCGGCGCTGGAAGCGTCATTAAAAAAGCTGCTTTTGAAAAAGCCGCTGGACAAAATTACGATCAACGATCTGACGACAGACTGCGGCATCAGCCGGATGGCGTTTTATTATCATTTTAAGGATATCTACGATCTTGTCGAATGGTCGTGCCTGGAGGATGCGACGCAGGCGCTGCAGGGGAAGAAAACGTATGAGACATGGCAGGAAGGCCTGCAGCAGATTTTTGAGGCAGTGCTCGAGAATAAACCATTTATTATGAATGTCTATCACTCTGTAAGCCGGGAGCAGATCGAAACATATCTCTTTCATCTGACGCACGATCTGCTGTACGGTGTCGTACAGGAAAAAGCAAAGGGAACCGGCATCTCCGAGGCGGATCAGAGTTTTATCGCAGATTTCTATAAGTATAGCTTTACCGGTGTCATGCTCGACTGGATCAAAGACGGAATGAAAGTGGATTACCATATGATTGCGGAAAAAATGCACCGCACGATGGAAGGAAATGTCGTCAATTCCATCCGAAATTTTAAAAAAGAAATAAAATATAGTTACACTTTACAAAACAGGGCGGATGATAAAAATTTAATCATCCGCCCTGTTTTGTAAATGGAAAAGCGGGGAAAAATGAAGTAAGATTCAAATTGTCAACAGACAATGGCAACACAAATAGAAACTTGTAAAACAAAGAAAGCAGCATAACCTATACAAACCGGAAATTCGAAAAAACATTCCGGCAGTCGTATTTAGAAAAGAAAGGATGAACGTCTATGTCAAAAAAAGGATTAAAATTCGGAATCGCATCAGCAGCAGTCATCGGAGCTGGAGCAGCAGTGCTGCAGGCAAAAAACAAGAGTGAAGCAAAAAAAGCAGCGGAGACAACCACTGTAACATCAGAACCAAAGAATGATTACCGCAACACCGAGCGCGGAAAAGATAAGAAAAACAGCAAAGGCATTTATTACACCAACGGAAACTACGAAGCCTTCGCAAGACCGGAAAAACCGGAAGGCGTCGATGAGAAGAGCGCATACCTCGTAGGAAGCGGCCTCGCAGCCCTCGCAGCAGCGTGCTTCCTTGTAAGAGACGGCCAGATGAAGGGCGAGCACATTCACATTCTGGAGGCCATGGACATTGCGGGAGGTGCCTGCGATGGTATCTACGATCCGACCCGCGGCTACATCATGAGAGGCGGCCGTGAGATGGAAAGACCACTTCGAGTGCCTGTGGGATCTGTTCCACAGCATCCCGTCCCTGGAGACACCGGGTGCTTCCGTGCTGGATGAGTATTACTGGCTGAACAAAGAAAGACCCGAACTATTCCCTGTGCCGCGCCACCAAAAACCGCGGCGAGGATGCCCATACCGATGGCAAGTTCAACTTAAGCCAGAAGGGCTGCATGGAGATCATGAAACTCTTCATGACAAGAGACGAGGATCTGTACGACAAGACGATCGAGGATGTATTCGATGACGAAGTCTTCAGTTCCACCTTCTGGCTGTACTGGCGCACCATGTTTGCCTTTGAGACCTGGCACAGTGCCCTGGAGATGAAGCTGTACTTCCAGCGTTTCATCCACCATATTGGCGGACTGCCGGATTTCTCTGCTCTGAAATTTACCAAGTACAACCAGTATGAATCCCTGATTCTTCCGATGAAGAAATACCTCGAGGATGCCGGCGTAGACTTCCAGTTCAATACCGAAGTAACCAACGTTATCTTTGAAATCAACGATGGAAAGAAAGTAGCAAAAGCCATTGAGTGCAAGGTAAACGGCGTCGAGAAAGGCATCGTTCTCTTACCGAGAATGACCTCGTCTTCGTTACCAACGGAAGCTGCACCGAAGGCACGATCTACGGCGATCAGAACCATGCACCGAACGGTGATGCAGAGGTCCGCACGAGCGGCTGCTGGAGCCTGTGGAAAAACATTGCAAAACAGGATCCGTCCTTTGGACATCCGGAGAAATTCTGCTCCGATATTGCAAAGACAAACTGGGAATCCGCAACAATTACCACTCTCGACAATAAGATCATTCCGTATATTACCAATATCTGCAAACGTGATCCGAGAACAGGCAAGGTTGTTACAGGCGGTATCGTCAGCTGCCAGGATTCCAAATGGCTGTTAAGCTGGACCATCAACCGTCAGGGACAGTTCAAAGAGCAGGATAAAGATAAGGTATGTGTATGGGTTTACAGCCTGTTCACCGACGTACCTGGCGACTATGTGAAGAAACCGATGAAAGAGTGCACTGGTAAAGAGATCACCGAAGAGTGGCTGTACCACCTCGGCGTGCCGGTTGACCAGATTCCGGAGCTGGCAGAGAACCACGCAGTCTGCGTGCCGACCATGATGCCGTATATCACCGCATTCTTCATGCCAAGACGAAAAGGCGACCGCCCGGATGTCATCCCGGATGGCTGCGTAAACTTCGCATTCCTCGGACAGTTCGCTGAGACACCAAGAGATACCATCTTCACGACAGAGTATTCCGTTCGTACCGCAATGGAAGCTGTTTACGGACTCCTCGGCGTAGACCGCGGCGTGCCGGAGGTATGGGGCAGCGTTTACGATATCCGCGATCTGCTGGACAGCTCCGTGAAACTGATGGATGGAAAATCTCCGCTGGAAATCGAGCTTCCTGGACCGCTCAACCTGCTGAAAAAACCTCTGCTGAAACTGGTAGATGGAAATGTAGTTGGAGATCTCTTAAAAGAGCATGGAATTATCAAAGAGGATATGGTGAAATAAGAAATAGAAAATAAGTAAGAAATGCAATAAGACCTGCGCTTTCAAACGGCGCAGGTCTTATTGCGTTTCTATGCATGCTCTCAAACAATTAAGCAGAGTTCTTCGTGAAAAACAGCGCGGCACAGACGGCGGCGATGCCTCCAGCGAGCTTTGCAACGAGAAGCGGCACGACAAAATCAGGATCGGTGCCGGAACGTAAATCCCATATGTGCGGCGATGGTCGATGCGGCGGAGACGAGGAAAGTTGCGTTTACAATCTTTCCGCGCTCGTCCATTTTTTCCATCATTGTGATCGCCGGAACAGGGCTGACAATGCCCATCAGAAGGCCGGCGGCACTGCTGTCGTTCATGCCGGTTTTTCTTCCAATAAAAGAGAGCGGCTTTTTGAGCACCCGCTGTAAAAGCTCCGCCGTCGGAAGGCTGCCGAGCAGTACAATGCCGATGGACGAGACGACCGCCATCGCGTCCTCCAGCGGCGCAAGGTCCGGGAGCAGCGAAAAGCCGGTCATATAGCAGAACGCGCCCGCGATGAGGCCGATCGTCGTCAGAAGCCGGATCACATCTGCAAATACCGTGAACGCGCGCACGGTCTGCTCCGGAAAACGCCAGATGCCGAACATCAGCAGAAAGCAGAAGAGGAGCACCGGGAGCGACTGAAGTACGATCTGCAGAAAAGAGAGTCCTGAGAGCAGTCCGCCGACGATCATCGTGACGGGAAGCGTGCCCGTGCCGATCAGCATGCCGCGGGAGAAAAAGAGGCGGTCGCCGCTTTTCAGCATTCCCATGCCGACCGGAATCGTAAAGGTGATGGTACAGCCAAGCGTCGCCGCAATCACAAGTCCTGCGTAGCGCACCATCTCCTGCGATGCCGAAAGCTCTCCGGCGAGCTGGTAGCCGCCCATGTCAATGGCGAGAATGCCGGCGAGAAGTCCCGCATCCAGCCCCAAAAAGTTCCAGATGGGAACGAGGGCGAAACGGAGAAAGCGGGAGAGCAGCGGGGTGAGGCAGATGATGCCCGACATGGAAAGTGCCGTCGGTCCAAGCAGCGTAAAGCCCTCCTCAAACCGTTTTCCAAGTCCGAAGCGATTGCCAGCGATCCGGTCGACACCGCCGAGTACCGCGCCGACTGCCATGATCCACATAATAATCTGATTCATAAAAAGAGAACCTTTCTAAATAAGTATTTTGTCTTTATATCTGTTCTTCAAATGCAATTTCATTTTTCAGCAGAAACTGGCGGACTTCCTCATCGAAGACGCGGTCGAGCGACTTGTCCATCGTAAAGATTTTGAGGGAAGTTCCGGTGGTAAGTAAGAGTTTTCCGTCCTTATACTGAAAATTCAGAAAGCATCCAAACACGTTCTCTATTTCCAGCGGCAGCGCATGGTCCGCGATCATTTTTTCGCACGCCGCCTGCGGAAGCTGAAACACAAATTTGAACTGCAGGGGTGTCCGTTTTCCTTTGATGACGGAATAGCAGAACGATTTCACATCTTTCCAGAGAAGCCGCGTCCGCCCTTTTTCTTTTAAGAGCTGCGCGTCATCGGGATCGAAAAAGTCCGTGTGAAGACTGCCGTCGATGGAGAACGTCGTAAACGTTGTGATCGACGCCTCGGAGACGGGAAAGCGGTCAAATGTCTCGAGACGGAGCAGAGTGTTCATAAAATTCTTTAACTGTGTAATCTGCAGGATAATCATCCGTAGTTAAAACCAGCCTTTCTTTTTAAAATACCAAATTTCAACAGCAACAATGAGAATACAGACGCCGATCAGGATGAAGTACGCATACGGGGCAGAAAGCTCAGGCATATGCGTAAAATTCATGCCGTACCAGCCGGCGATCAGGGAAAGCGGGAAAAAGATCGTCGAGACGACCGTCAGAATCCGCATCGTATCGTTCTGACGCAGGTCGATCTGCGCCTGCTGCATCTCGCGGATCTGCAGGGCGTACTCCCGCAGCATCTGGGTGTGGTCGTACAAACGGTCCACGCGGTTTCCAAGGCGCGAAAACTGACGGGCGCATTCCGGGGGAAGAAAGTGATTTTCGTCCTCGGAGAGTATTTCGCACATGTCGAGAAGCTGCTGGTAATAGGCATGGAACACGAGCAGCTCCCGACGAATCGTGATCAGGGTCCGCTGCAGCTCTTTTGGCAGAGTGTCGAGAAGAGACTCCTCGATTGTCGCGAGGCGCTTCTCAAAATTCTGCAGATAGAGCATATCCTCCTGGATCAGCGATTCCAGAAACGAGAAAAACAGGTGGAAGACATCGGAAGTATCGAGCGGTTCTTCCGGGAAGAGGAGGCTCTGCAAAGCCGGAAGTGTCTGTTCGTCGGCTGCCAGAATAAGCTGCCCCCGGTCGAGATAAAACGCAAGCGAGAATGCAAGGTGAAGCGGATGCGTCTTGTCCGGGACGGCAAGCGATCCGACCAGGCAGTCAGGCAGCAGCTCTGCGCGGCAGTATTCGATGCGCTCCGGCTGCAGACTGCGCCGGAAAAGAGAAAATCCGGGCAGCGCCGCGCAGGCTTTGGAAGCTTCCGAAAACGAAAGCAGGGAAAGCCGGACCGAATCCGAAAAAGTCCATTCCATACGTACCACCTCCTGAAAATAAGCAATGGAAAAATATCCATAAACAAAAAAGCCGTATGACCGTAGTATACCGCAAAAAGGGGAGTGCGACAAGAAAAGGAAAAAACTTTTAACGGAAAAACTTTTATTGGGAAAAAACTTTTTGCAATGGAGCACTAAGTGTGTTATGATAAAATGTAGTTATCAAAACTACATGACAAAATATCAAAAAATTCACTGTGTCGAATTCGTCCCTAGTTCAGGAAGGTTTGAAAAAGAGCGGTGATTGGAAATACGAAACGTCCGCAGTGAGAAAAAGCGGAATCAAGTTTGGAGGGACAAAATATATGAGTTTTCACATTGTTGCAGACAGCTGCTGTGAACTGACAGCAGATATGAAAAAAAGAGGAAATATTGAAATTGCACCGCTGACACTGGAAGTCGGCGGCGAATCCATTCTGGATGACAGGAAACATTTGATCAGAAGTCATTCCTAAGAAAAGTGGCGGAGTGCCCGGAATGCCCAAAATCCGCATGCCCGTCTCCGGAGTATTTCCGCACGGCATTTCTGAACGGGGCAAAGCACTGCTATGCGGTAACGCTTTCCGCACAGCTCAGCGGATCTTATAACAGTGCAGTGCTTGGAGCCAACCTGGCACAGGAAGAAGATGAGGATCTGAAAATTCATGTGTTTAATTCCAGAAGTGCATCCATCGGTGAGACACTGATTGTGAAAAAAATCGTGGAGTGTGAAGAAGCCGGTATGAGCTTTGAACGTGTAGTTGAGACAGTAGAACTCTACATCAGCACACAGCATACCTATTTTGTGCTGGAAAATCTCGAAACGTTGCGGAAAAACGGGCGCCTTTCCAAAACAAAAGCACTTGTTGCATCCGCGCTTAAGATCAAACCGGTTATGGGAGCCACATCGGAGGGCGATATCGTACAGCTCGATCAGGCGCGCGGCATCAACAAAGCACTGATGAAAATGGTCGATGCCATTGTAAATGACGCACAGCATGTAGAAAACAAAACGCTTGCCATCTCTCATTGCAACTGCCCGGAGCGCGCCGAGATGGTAAAAGAAGCCCTTCTGGAGCGCCTTGCGGTACAGGATGTCTTCGTACTCGATACCCAGGGCGTCAGCAGTATGTATGCAAATGACGGCGGAATTATCATTGCATTATAACTTTTCTCTTCCCTTTTTGTTGAAAATGTAGTATAATTTTCAACATGTTTGAAAGTGCCGCCGAGCACTTTTTAGAAATCAAAGGAGAAGTAGAACCATGAGTCAGGAAAAAGTTGACCGCTATAAAAAGGAAAAAGCGAACCGTGAGAAAATCATGAGACGTGAAAGATGGATCACGAGACTGGAAGTTACCGCTTTCGTCGTTGTTCTGGCTACCCTGATCGGCTGGTTCTCCGTTGCTGTTTACCAGAACTCGGTAGCAGAGAAAAAGGCGAACCGCACGACAGAAACCACAACGATGAACGTGACGGATATTCAGAATTATCTGAGCGAGACCAACACGTCCAGCGACAGCAGTGCAGATGACACCAGCGACAGCTCTGATGCTTCCGATACATCTTCGGACAGCACAGCAGATACGGCAAGTGACAGCACAGCAGATTCCATCAGCGGAAAGTACAGCGGAATAAGCAGAATTGTTAAAGAAAGTAAAAGCGCTTACCACAGACGGGAAAATCCCGGAGTGATAAGCGCTTTTAGAGATTTATAATCCCAGAATAATGCAAAATTCAGCACCAGAGCGTGATTACTGCGTCACAGATTTCGTCGTACCCCGGCACGCCTCAAATCTGTTCCTTGCAATTCGCGCTCTGCAGCACTGCCTTTTGCATCTTTTCGTAGAAAAACTATGAAACACGCTCCGGCAGAGTTTCTGGTTATCTGCAACAGTCGCCAAGGTCTCGTGCAGGCACGGACTTTGACTCGTTGCCCGCGTAAATTAAAACCGGAGTCATCCATCCCCGGCCTTATGGCTTAATTAGGCATTTCGTTGGAGCCTGCATTCCTGCGAGGCACCCTCGGTAAGATCGTAAGTAACCGCCTGACCTTCGTCAAGAGTTTTAAATCCTTCACCCTGGATAGCGGAGAAATGTACGAATACATCGTTTCCGTCTTCGCCTGTGATGAAGCCATAGCCCTTCTCTGCGTTAAACCATTTCACTGTTCCCTTGTTCATTGTGAGTTACCTCCATAAAATTAAAAAATAAGCATGATGTGGGAATGCATATGTTCCCCCATAAGCGAGTGAACTTTTGGTAAAAAAATTCACTAGCTATTACAGATTATATTGAAGGTGAATGCTAATATAATCTCTAATAGCTAGTGACCACGTATTACATCTCAACATCTTCTCGATTGAGACTATTATAATCTTGCAAATCAAAAAAGTCAAGAAAAAACTCTTTATTTCAGGAAAGATTTCGTGTATTATAAAAAGGAATAAATGGTCGGACGACGGCCAGAAGAAAAGAAAGGATCAGAGAACGTAAGATGAGTATCTTAATCAAAAATGGACAGGTCATCGACCCGGCCACCCAAAAAGACGAAATCAGTGATGTTCTGATCGAAAACGGCGTTATTACACGGGTTGAAAAAGGAATCCGCGTAAAAGATGCGCAGGTAATAGATGCAAAAGGCTGCTATGTAATGCCTGGCATCATCGATATGCATGTACATCTCCGCGACCCGGGGCAGACATATAAAGAAGATATTGAAAGCGGTTCGAAAGCAGCAGCAAAAGGAGGCGTGACAACGCTGGTAGCGATGCCGAATACAAAACCGGTCATCGACAGCCCAGACCGCGTCAACTATGTAACGATCAAAGCAGACCGTTTTTCTCCGATTAATGTACTGCAGGCAGGCGCCATCACAGTAGGACAGAAGGGTGAAGAGCTCGCCGATATCGAGGGCATGGTAAAAGCCGGCATCCCGGCGATCAGCGAGGACGGAAAATCCGTTATGAACGCGCTGCTCTACAAAGAGGCCATGGAGATTGCCGCAGAGAAAAACATTCCGGTGCTGGCTCACTGCGAGGACAAGAACCTCGTAAACGGCGGCTGCATGAATGAGGATGCAAACTCGAGAGAGTGGCATCTGCCGGGCATCACAAACTCCGTAGAGAACACGATTGTTGCAAGAGATATCGTACTTGCCGCAGAGACAGGTGCACACCTGCATCTGTGCCACTGCTCGACCAAAGAGAGCGTGGATATGGTGCGTGAGCGAGAAAGGCCGGCGTTTCGATTTCCGCCGAGGTCTGCCCGCATCACTTTACCCTCTGCAGCGACGACATCGTAAAGGGCGACACCAACTACAAGATGAATCCGCCGCTCCGTACGAAAGAGGATCTCGAGGCACTGCGCCAGGGTCTGAAAGACGATGTCTTCGATGTCATCAGCACCGATCATGCACCGCATGCGCTGGCCGAAACAGGAGTCCTTCAAGAAAGCTCCGTTCGGCATCGTCGGACTGGAGACGAGCGTGGCTCTTACCATCACCGAACTTGTGGATACCGAGATCATCACCCCGATGCAGATGGCGGAGAAGATGAGCACAATCCGGCAAAAATCCTGCACCTGGACAAGAAAGGTTCTCTTGCACCTGGCATGGACGCCGATGTGGTTGTCATCGATCCGGAAGCAGAGTATGTGATCGATCCGAAGGAGTTTGTTTCCAAGGGCAAAAACACTCCGTTCGGCGGCAAGAAAGTCAAAGGAAAAGTTATGGCTACCGTATGCGGCGGCAAGATTGTATACGAAGCTGAGTAATTTCTATAAGAAAAGAAAGAAGAGGGAGAGTAAGCAGATGATTAACAAACTGATTGCAAACATTAAAAAAACAAATGCACCGATCGTCGTAGGTCTGGACCCGATGCTGAACTATGTGCCGGAGCACGTACAGAAAAAGGCATTTGCCGAGTACGGAGAGACACTTGAAGGAGCTGCAGAGGCCGTTTGGCAGTTCAATAAAGCGATTGTCGACGCAACATACGATCTGATTCCGGCTGTAAAACCGCAGGTTGCCATGTATGAGCAGTTCGGCGTTCCGGGAATGGCAGCGTATGAGAAGACCGTTTCCTACTGCCAGGAAAAGGGTCTCGTTGTCATCGGCGATATCAAACGAGGCGATATCGGTTCTACTTCTGAGGCGTATGCAGTCGGCCACCTCGGCCACGTGCAGGTGGGAAGCAAATCCTACGCCGGATTCCATGAGGATTTTGCAACTGTCAATCCGTATCTTGGATCTGACGGCGTAAAACCGTTCATCAAGGTCTGCAAAGAGGAGAAAAAAGGTATCTTTGTTCTGGTAAAAACCTCGAACCCGTCCAGCGGCGAGTTCCAGGACCGCATCATCGACGGACGTCCGCTGTATGAGTGGGTCGGCGAGCAGGTTGCCGCGTGGGGCGAGGAGCACATGGGCGATGATTACAGCTATGTGGGAGCTGTTGTCGGCGCTACATATCCGGAGATGGGCAAGGTGCTGCGTAAGGTAATGCCGAAATCCTACATCCTGGTACCGGGCTACGGTGCACAGGGCGGAAAAGGAAAAGACCTCGTTCACTTCTTCAATGAGGACGGACTGGGTGCAATCGTAAACTCTTCGAGAGGTATTATCGCTGCTTACAAACAGGAAAAATATGCCGAGTTTGGCACTGAGAACTTTGCGGATGCTTCGAGAGCAGCTGTAAAGGATATGGTTGAGGATATCAGCGGGGCGCTTGCTGCTGCAAAATAAGAATACAGGGTGAAAAGCTCAGAAGGTCTGCCGGGTAGACGTTATGTCCGCCGGAGGATATTTTGGGCTTTTCACCGATTCAAGAAAATAAAAGGAGTGTTCAGCTTATGAAAATCAAGGAATGCTGTACTGTGGAAAGTCAGGAGTGCATTGCAAAAGGAATTTACAGCATGTGGATTTCCACGAAAGTGATTGCGAAAGAGGCGAAGGCCGGCCAGTTTATTTCTCTGTTTTCGAAGGACGGCAGCCGTCTTCTGCCGCGTCCGATTTCTCTTTGAGAGATCGACCGAGAGGGAGGAAGACTTCGGATTGTCTACCGTGTGGCAGGTGCAGGAACGGAGGAGTTTTCGCATCTGAAAGCGGGGGATGAGGTTGATATTTTAGGACCGCTTGGAAATGGATTCCCGATCGAGGAAGGTAAGGGAAAACGTGTGATGCTGATGGGTGGCGGTATCGGTGTTCCGCCGATGCTGCAGACAGCGAAGGATCTTGGAACGGACACGATCATCTGCTGTGGTTACCGCGATGAGTTGTTCTTAAATGAGGAGTTTGCTGCGGCAGGCGATCTTCATATTGCAACGGAGGACGGAAGTGCCGGTGTGAAGGGCAATGTGATGGATGCGGTGCGCGAGGATCATCTGGAAGCAGATGTAATTTTTGCCTGCGGTCCGGCTCCGATGCTGCGTGCGATTAAGGCGTACGGTCTGGAAAAGGGAATTCCATGCTGGATTTCGATGGAAGAGAAGATGGCGTGCGGCGTTGGCGCATGTCTTGCGTGTGTCTGCCAGTCGACTGAGGTGGATGGTCATTCACATGTGCACAACAAGCGGATCTGCAAGGACGGACCGGTCTTTTTAAGTACGGAAATTGAGCTGTAAGTGACGCGAGGAGGAGAAAAAGCGATGAAGACAAGTGTGAACCTGGCGGGTGTGGAACTGAAGAATCCGGTTATGACGGCATCTGGTACGTTTGGCTCCGGCGCGGAGTACAGTGAGTTTGTGGATTTGAAGGAGCTTGGCGCGGTTGTGACGAAGGGTGTTGCGAATGTGCCGTGGCCGGGGCAATCCGACGCCGCGTATTGCGGAGGTTTACGGCGGAATGCTGAATGCGATCGGACTGCAGAATCCTGGTATTGATGTGTTCTGTGAGAGGGATATTCCGTTTTTGAAACAGTTTGACACGAAGATTGTGGTGAATGTGTGTGGACGGACGACGGAGGATTACTGTGAGGTTGTGGAGCGATTGACTTCGGAGCCGGTGGATCTGCTGGAGATTAATATTTCGTGCCCGAATGTGAAGGAGGGCGGTATTGCGTTTGGACAGGATCCGAAGGCGGTGGAGGCGATCACCAGAGAAGTTAAAAAATATGCGAAGCAGCCGATTATTATGAAATTGAGCCCGAATGTGACGGATATTACGGAGATGGCGCGGGCTGCGGAAGCCGGCGGGGCGGATGTGCTGTCGCTGATCAATACGCTTACTGGGATGAAGATTGATATTGAACGGCAGAAGTTTGCGATTGCGAATAAGACTGGCGGTATGTCGGGGCCGGCGGTGAAGCCGATTGCGGTGCGGATGGTGTATCAGGTGGCGCAGGCAGTGAAAGTGCCGATTATTGGTATGGGCGGTATTGCGTCGGCGGAGGATGCGCTGGAGTTTATTCTGGCGGGGGCTACGGCGGTTTCGATTGGGACGGCGAATTTCTTTAATCCGTATGCGACTGTTGAAACGGTTCGCGGTATCGAAGAGTATATGAGAAGGCATAAGGTTGACGATATTAATTCGCTGATCGGGGCGGTGAGATAAGACGGACGGCCTCGAGCGGCTTCGCATCTGCGGTGCGGCGGGCGAGAAAAGAGGGCGGAACTGTGGCTCAGAATAGGCACGGGGAAACGGGAAGCATCCCATTTTCCTGCACCTGTTCCGGGCTCACAGTTTCTGCCCTCTTTTTCTATGTCCGCCACACGGCAGGCGCAAATTCCAGTGAGGTCTGGTTGTGTGGAGCTGAAACGAAGTAGGTCTGGATCCGCAGGGGGCGGATCGGCGTGAGAGTGTTGTGGTGGGTGCATAGTATATAGAAAATGGAAGGTGGTATGTGAGATGAAGTATGGGATCATTAAAGTGAAGCGGGCGTTTTTGTATAAGGAGAATGGGGTTGATGTGGTGGATGAGGTGTTTTTTGGATGGAGCGTGATGTGGGAAGATAAGGGGGAGTGGATTGAGGTTTGGACGCATTATGGGTATCGGGGGTGGATGGAGAGGAATTTGATTGAGGAGAAAAGCAGGGAGTGGATGGAGGAGAGGGAAAAGGCAGGGAATACGTATGTGGTGACACGCGGGTTTGCGGATGTGATGAGAGGAGCGCGGGTGCAGGCGCGGATGTTGGAGACGCTGGGACGGGGGTGTTTTGTGGAGAAAATGGAGGAGACGGAGAATGGGTATTGCAGGGTGAAGCTGGCGAATGAGATCAGTGGGTTTGTGCCGGAGGTGGCATTAAGAAAAAGACTGGATTCGGATCGGTTTTTGTGGGGAAAATCGGAAGAGAGGTTTTTTGTGGAGCAGGGGATTCCGAAGGGGTGGTCGGAAGAGAAGTTTCGGAGGAAGGTTGTGGAGTGTGCGAAGGGGTATCTTGGATGCCAGTACCGGTGGGGCGGGAAGGCGGCGGATGGGATTGACTGTTCGGGTGTGGTGTTTATTGTGTATTTGATGAATGGGGTTTGATTTGGGGATGCTGATATCAGGAAGGGTATCCGATGAAAGCGATCTGGAGAGAAGGGGAGGAGATGTGTCTGGTGGAGGAACGGGCGAAGGCCGGGGATCTGCTGTTCTGGAGAGGGCATGTGGGGATGTATCTGGGGGACGGCAGGTATCTGCACTGTACGGGGCATGAGAGGGTGTTTGGGTGCAGGGTGAATAGTCTGCGGAGAGGGGATGAGGATTTTCGAAAGGATCTGGCGGAGGCGCTGAAAGTGGTTGGGAGTGTTTTTTCGTGAAATGTAAAATTAAATGTGATTGTGTGCGGTGAAATTTGACAGATTTTTCTGAGTGGGAGTATAAAGATAAACTGACGGGGCTTTACAACTGGAATTATCTGGAAGTGGAAAGCTGGAGGAAAAGAGCGATGTACCGTGAAAAACAGGCATCGCGGGCGGCACGGGAGTAAATAAGACATATATAATTGACATCAGGAAATATCATTTTTGTATTGGAAATCCCTGAAAAAGTTTGTTATAATAATAACAAAGTCGAAAACAAAAGACAAAAGGCGGCCCAAACAGAGAGCAGGAAAAACAGAAATTCTGCTGATCTGATCTGCCGGAGCTGTCCATCAGAAGCAAAACAAGAAAGGGGTTCTGAACAATGGCAAGATTTACATTACCAAGAGATTTATATCACGGAAAAGGTGCTTTAGAGGCACTGAAAACATTTGAAGGAAAACGTGCAATCGTCTGTGTAGGCGGCGGCTCCATGAAACGTTTCGGTTTCCTGGATCGCGCAGTAGACTACCTGAAAGAAGCCGGCATGGAAGTACAGCTTTTTGAGGGAATCGAGTCTGACCCGTCAGTCGAGACTGTTATGCGCGGAGCAAAAGCGATGGAAGAGTTCCAGCCTGACTGGATTGTTGCTATGGGCGGCGGTTCCCCAATCGATGCAGCAAAAGCAATGTGGATCAAGTATGAGTATCCGGACATCACCTTTGAAGATATGTGCAAGGTATTCGGTATCCCGAAACTGAGAAGAAAAGCTCATTTCTGCGCAATTTCCTCTACTTCCGGTACCGCAACTGAGGTAACCGCGTTCGCAGTTATCACAGACTATGAAAAAGGTATCAAATACCCGCTGGCAGACTTCGAAATCACGCCGGACGTTGCAATCGTAGATCCGGATCTGGCAGAGACCATGCCGCAGAAGCTGGTAGCTCATACCGGTATGGATGCTATGACCCATGCAATTGAGGCATATGTTTCCACCGCAAACTGCGACTTTACCGATCCGCTGGCTCTGCACGCTATCAAGATGATCCAGAGAGATCTGGTAGATTCCTACAACGGAGATATGGCAAAACGTGATTCCATGCACAACGCACAGTGCTTAGCTGGTATGGCATTCTCCTAATGCATTATTCTAGGTATTGTTCACTCCATGGCACATAAAACAGGCGCAGCATTCGCAGATTACGGCGCACACATTATCCACGGTGCAGCAAACGCTATGTACCTGCCGAAGGTTATCGCATTCAACGCAAAAGACGAGACTGCAGCAAAACGTTATGCAGTGATCGCTGACGAGATGAAACTTGGCGGCGAGACAACGGAAGAGAAAGTAAAACTCCTCATTGACTATCTGCGCGGCATGAACGACAAACTGAACATTCCGCACTGCATCAAGAACTACGGAAAAGACAGCTATCCGACCGAGCAGGGCTTCGTTCCGGAAGACGTATTCCTGGATAGACTGCACGACATCGCTGTAAATGCCATCGCCGATGCCTGCACCGGATCCAACCCGAGACAGCCATCTGTTGAAGAGATGGAAAAACTGCTGAAATGCTGCTACTATGATACAGAAGTAGATTTCTAAAAAGAAAACATATCAAAATCCCTCCGTTCTCTGGGCGGAGGGATTTTTTGCGTCAGAGAATGAAATTTATTTGTGTGGATTTTATGTTTTTTATGCGAAATCCTGTGTCTGGACTGGAAAAACAGAGGCGTTTATGGTAGTATAGAACAGAATAGAAGTAAAAACGGGTGGCATGCGAGAACCGATGCCTTCCCCTGAAAATATGGAGGAAAATAAGATGGAACAGTATAAGAAAGAGTTCATTGAATTCATGGTCGAGAGCCAGGTATTAAAATTTGGAGAGTTCACCCTGAAAAGCGGAAGAAAATCCCCGTTCTTTATGAATGCAGGCGCTTACGTAACCGGCAGCCAGTTAAAACGTCTCGGCGAGTATTACGCAAAAGCAATCCATGACAACTACGGGCTGGATTTTGACGTTCTGTTCGGACCGGCATACAAAGGAATTCCGCTCAGTGTTGTAACAGCAATTGCGATTCATGATCTCTACGGTGTAGAAGTACGCTACTGCTCCAACCGGAAGGAAGCCAAAGACCACGGTGGAGATGCAGGACTGCTGCTTGGAAGCAAGCTCAAAGACGGTGACCGCGTTGTCATTATTGAGGATGTAACCACTTCCGGAAAATCCATCGAGGAGACCTTCCCGATCATCCAGGCACAGGGCAATGTGGAGATCAAAGGACTGATGGTATCCTTAAATCGCATGGAGCGCGGAAAAGGCGATAAGAGCGCACTCGAGGAAATCCAGGAAACCTATGGCTTCCCGGCAAATGCCATTGTAACCATGGAGGACGTTATCACGTATCTGTACAACCGTCCATGCCAGGGCAAAATTCAGATCGATGACAAGATGAAGGCTGCCATTGATGCATATTATGAGGAGTACGGCGTGAAATAAGATGCGGTACACCGGGAAAGGGAGTTTTGCGCTATGAATGAAAAGATTTATAAAACCATGGGACGTGTCGGCGGCGGAAATATCGCTATGGGCGCCGTACTGGTTGTTGTTGGCGTGGCAACCGGTGTTCTGATGATCGTAAGCGGGGCAGGCCTGCTGAAACGACGCGGGGAAATCATGTTCTAAAAGCGCCTTTCAAAAAGAAAAAATGCCGGGATATTTCGGAAGCGCGTGCGCCGATGAGGTATGCCGGCGTTTCTGATAGCAGAGGGGAGAACAACGCAGAAAGGGGAAACGAAGATGAAGCAGGAGACGAAAGCCAGAATCCGCGTTGTGGGACGGATTTTATTTCTGGTGTATCTTCTTGCGCTCGTTTATTTTCTGTTTTTTGCAGAAGAATACGGGAGAAGAAACTTTTTTGAACTGGATTACCGTTACAATCTGGTGCCGTTTCAGGAAATCAGACGGTTCTGGATTTACCGCGAAAAGGTGGGATTCCTTGCCGCATTTTTAAATCTGGCGGGCAATGTGATCGGTTTTCTGCCGTTCGGCTTTATCGTTCCGGTGATGCACAAAAAAATGGAGAGTTTCTGGAAAGTATCGCTTCTTGGTTTTATGTTCAGCCTCTGCGTGGAGACGATTCAGCTCATCACGAAGGTGGGCTGCTTTGATGTAGATGATCTGATGCTGAATACGCTTGGAGCCATGATCGGCTGCGGCGCATTCCTGATCTGCAATAAATTCAGGAGATGGAAATATGGCGAGGAAGAAGTATAATTACAATTTTGTCCGGAAGCCGTCGGAAGGCGGAAAGGAAGCTCTCTATATGGCAGGTGCTTCGGTCTTTCTGTTTCTGCTGGCTTCGGTCGTATCGTTTGCATTCCGCGGAAACGGAGGCATTTTTCTCGGAGCAGCGGGACTGTTCTCATTCCTTCTGTCGGGATACGGCTTCTATGTGGGAATGAAGAGCTTTAAAGAAGAACAGGTCAGCCACAGAATGTCGGTTCTCGGCTCGATTACGAGCGGCGGCATGCTGGTCGCATGGCTGGCACTGTTTCTGATCGGTGTGAGATAAATGTACTCTCGTAAAATCAAGCACAGAAAGACTCCGGGAGTACATATAAAAGAAAAGGGGAAAAAGATGGATCGCGAACGTTTTGAAAAACAGCTGAATTTTATTCTGGAGATTGATAAAGAAAAACAGATCCTGCGCCAGACGCACATCCGCGGCTATTCGCGCCAGGAGGACGACGCGGAGCACGCATGGCACATGGCGGTGATGGCATTTCTGCTGCAGGAATATTCGAATGAGAAAATCGACATCGGCAGAACGATGCTCATGCTGCTGATCCACGACCTCGTGGAGATTGATGCAGGCGGAACACGTATGCGTACGACGCGGAGGCAAACAAAACAAAAGACGAGAGAGAACACAAAGCGGCCGAGCGCATCTACCTGCTGCCGGAGGATCAGGGAAAAATGCTGATGGATCTCTGGCTCGAGTTCGAAGCGTATGAGACACCGGAAGCGCGCTTTGCTCATGTGATGGACAATTTCCAGCCGCTGCTTTTAAATCATGAGAACGATGGAAAAGACTGGACCAGCCACAATGTGCGGATTTCCCAGCCGTTAAAACGAAACGAGAAGACGGCGACCGGCTCCGAGGAGATCTGGAGTTATATGGAAGAGATTCTCGAACAGAGTATCCGGGATGGAAAAATTATTGACGACCGGGAAGAAAAACAGGAATAAGTTAAGAAGAATGAGGGGCAGATCTGCCCCTCGTAACAGTTAAAGAGAAACAGAAAGGGATTTTTTATGACGGATGAATTATTAAACGAGCGGTATGCGCTTGCAATTGAGCGGATCCGCCAGATTCCGGCGGAAAAAAGCGTTCCGCAGCCGTACCGCGATTTTTTTGCACAGATGGCACAGTACCTCTGCAAAATGGACCAATCGACAGAATCGCAGAAGGATATCTAAAAACAGCATCCGAGGAAGAGCTGGCTGTTTTTAACCGCGAGCCGTATGAAGATGTGATCAGGGCGGTATCGGACCTCTACAGACCGGCGTTTGCCGTGCGGGCACTTGGTGAAACGCATGGAAGGAGCCTCTGCTGCCTGTACGGGAGCTGGGAAATGCTGTTGTCTGGGTCTATGAGGACCGCCTGCTGGAGCTGACTGCGGCGATGGAGCTGTATCTCGAGTTGTATGCGATGTTCGAGGAGGAGACGCTGCCGTCCGCGCAGTATGTAAAAGAGAGCATTTACTGGTATGTGAGCGATTACGCCGAGGAGCGCCAGGAATACCAGGTGCGCGAAATCGTCGACCCGTCGCTGCACTTTGTGAAGGATATTGTGATGGAATCTGATCTGACGGATCTGCGGTATCTGTACCAGTACGGCGAATATATCACCGAAAATGAGAAGAGGTACAGCCCGCTTTTTAAATACGTTCAGCCAGGAAGAAATCGACGCGATGGCACGCACCTACACAGAAGGCTTCCGCAAGTGCTTTCTCGTGGCGCGAAAAGATCTGTCGAAAAAGAAGACAGTCAGCATCCGCTTCCACATCGGTTTTGAGCGCATGATCCGTGCGGCAATATTACAGTTCCGCGAGATGGGACTCGAGCCGGTGATTTCCCGCGGCGCGCGGAGAACGTGGGTTGCCGGTGCGTCTGCGAATAAGCAGTATGACTACGATCACCGGAACGATGAGGCGCTGTATCTCAACGAGGATCTCGTGAAGAGACGGCTCCGCGCGATGCAGGTGAAATACGACGAGTACAAAGAACTGGCGGACGGCTATGCCGGCCCTGCCGTGGTGGAAACCTTCGGCGAAGTTCCGTTTGAGCCAGTAAATAAAAAACAGGCACTGCACTTAAACGAGCGCCAGCAAAAGCTCCGTGTCGGTTTCCAGAACGAGGCGGGCCAGATTGTAAACCGCTATATCAAGGATGACGAGTACGGCTACACGATCATCGCCTACCCGATGCCGGAGATCGATCCGCGCTACGAAAAAATTTTCCGTGAGATCGTAAAGATCAACACGCTCGATTACGAAAAATACCAGCGCATCCAGCAGTACCTGATCGATGCGCTCGACGAGGTGTTTCCGTGCATGTGCTTGGAAAAGGAGAGAACAGAACGGATCTGCGCGTGATGCTGCATCATCTGAACGATCCTGCGAAAGAGACGAATTTCGAGAACTGTGTTGCCGACTGCAATATTCCGGTCGGAGAGGTCTTTACTTCCCCGAGTCTTAACGGCACGACAGGCGTGCTCCATGTGACGGGGGTCTACCTGAACGAGCTGTATTACCGCGATCTCTGCCTGACGCTGACTGACGGCATGATCACCGCGTATGACTGCGCAAACTTCGAAAAAGAAGAGGACAATCGTACTTATATAGAAGAAAACCTGCTGTATCACCACAGGACGCTGCCGATCGGTGAGTTTGCCATCGGAACGAACACGACGGCGTACGTGATGGCAGAGCAGTACGGCATCGCCGGAAAACTGCCGATCCTGATTGCAGAGAAGATGGGCCCGCATTTTGCGATGGGCGACACCTGCTACGCCTGGGCGGAGGACAGCCCGATGTACAACCCGGACGGAAAAGAAGTAATCGCGCGCGAGAACGAGGTTTCGGCAAAACGGAAAGAAGATCCGTCGAAAGCATACTTCGGATGCCACACGGACATCACGATTCCGTACCGCGAACTGCAGTCGGTTGCGGTCGAAAAAGCAGACGGAACGACGATCCCTCTCATTGAGGACGGACGCTTCGTCCTGCCGGGAACGGAAGAATTAAATGAACCTTTTGGCTGATTATGGGTTGACATTTCTGCGCCTGCTTAGTATATTATAAGCAGAACTGAATGATTAAAACATAAATATAAGTATAACTAATGAATAACGCTTAGAACAGTTAATCAGAAAAGGAGAACAACATGGCAAAAGTAGGAATTGTCATGGGCAGCGATTCAGATATGCCCGTTATGAGCAAAGCAGCCGACATGCTGGAAAAATTTGGAATTGAGTACGAGATGAAAATCATCTCCGCACACCGCGAGCCGGATGTATTTTTCGAATATGCAAAAACCGCAGAGGAGAAAGGCTTCAAGGTAATCATTGCAGGCGCAGGTATGGCAGCTCATCTGCCGGGTATGTGCGCAGCTATTTTCCCAATGCCGGTCATCGGAATTCCGATGCATACCACATCGCTTGGAGGTCGTGATTCCCTGTACTCCATCGTGCAGATGCCGAGAGGAATTCCGGTGGCCACCGTAGCCATCAATGGCGGTGCCAATGCCGGCATCCTGGCAGCAAAGATTCTTGCAACTTCCGATCCGGAACTGCTTGCAAAACTGAAAGCATATACACAGGAAATGAAAGAGCAGGTTGAGGCAAAAGACGCAAAACTGCAGGAAACAGGATACCGTAACTACAGTAAATAAAAACAAAGGACAAGGGAGGTTCACCATGGATTACAAGAACGCAGGAGTAGATATTGAAGCTGGATACAAATCAGTAGAATTAATGAAAGAGCATGTAAAGAAAACCATGCGCCCGGAGGTATTAGGCGGCCTTGGCGGTTTTTCCGGCGCTTTTTCCCTGGCAAAAATCAAAGAAATGGAAGAGCCGGTGCTGCTTTCCGGTACAGACGGATGCGGAACCAAGGTGAAGCTCGCCATGATTCTTGATAAACACGACACCATCGGCATTGATGCCGTTGCCATGTGTGTGAACGATATCGCATGTGCCGGCGGAGAACCGCTGTTCTTCCTCGACTACATCGCATGCGGAAAGAACTATCCGGAGAAGATCGCTTCGATCGTAAAAGGCGTTGCAGAAGGCTGTCTCCAGTCTGAGGCGGCCCTGATCGGCGGCGAGACCGCAGAGCATCCGGGCCTGATGCCGGAGGAGGATTACGATCTGGCCGGTTTTGCGGTTGGTGTCTGCGATAAGAAAGAGATGATTACCGGTGAAAATCTGGCAGCCGGAGACGTACTGATCGGCATGGCTTCCACAGGCGTTCACAGCAACGGATTTTCTCTTGTCCGCAAAGTTTTCGATATGACAAAAGATTCTTTAAATACATACTATGATGAGCTCGGCGCAACCCTCGGCGAGACCCTGCTTGCACCGACCCGTATCTACGTAAAAGCACTCCGCGCCATCAAAGATGCCGGTGTAACCGTAAAAGCATGCAGCCACATCACCGGAGGCGGCTTCTACGAGAACATTCCGCGTATGCTCAAAGACAACACCGTAGCCGTTGTACAGAAAGACAGCTACACCGTACCGCCGATCTTTGATCTGATGGCAAAGAAAGGCAATATCGACGAGCAGATGATGTACAACACCTTCAACATGGGTATCGGTATGGTACTGGCTGTTGATCCGAAAGATGTAGACGCAGTGATGAAAGCCATCCGTTCCACAGGAGATACGCCATATGTGATCGGCCACATTGAAAACGGAGAAAAAGGAGTACAGTTATGCTAAGATTAGCAGTTCTCGTCTCCGGCGGCGGCACGAACCTGCAGGCGATTCTGGATGCGATTGACGAGGGAATCATCACAAACGCGGAGGTTTCTGTTGTCATCAGCAACAATGCAGGAGCGTATGCGCTGGAGCGTGCGAAAAAGAAGGAGATTGATGCGGTATGCCTTTCCCCGAAGACCTTTGCATCGAGAGAAGCATTCAACGAGGCACTGCTGGCGAAACTGCAGTCGTACAACGTCGATCTCGTTGTGCTCGCAGGATGCCTGGTTGTGATCCCGCAGAGCATTGTGGATGCTTATCCGAATAAGATCATCAACATTCATCCGTCCCTCATTCCGTCGTTCTGCGGAACGGGCTATTACGGACTGAAAGTGCACGAGGGCGTATTATCCCGCGGCGTCAAAGTGACGGGAGCGACGGTTCATTTTGTGGACGGCGGAACAGACACCGGCCCGATTATTCTGCAGAAGGCAGTCGAAGTGCACGAGGGCGATACACCGAAGGCACTGCAGCAGCGCGTCATGGAAGAGGCCGAGTGGGTCATTATGCCGCGTGCGATTGATCTGATTGCAAACGGAAAAGTAACGGTAGAAGACGGACACGTAAAGATAAAGGAGTAAGAGCGATGAAAGTATTGATTGTAGGAAGCGGCGGAAGAGAGCATGCGATTGCCTGGAAGGTGGCGCAGAGCCCGAAGGTAGACAAGATTTACTGCGCTCCTGGAAACGCAGGAATTGCGGAGTACGCAGAGTGTGTCGATATTGCAGCGATGGAGTTTGACAAGCTCGTTGCTTTTGCGAAAGAAAAAGAGATTGACCTGACCGTCATCGGCATGGATGATCCGCTGGTCGGCGGTGTTGTCGATGCGTTTGAGGCAGAGGGACTGCGCCCGTATTCGGACCAAGAAAGAATGCGGCAATCCTGGAAGGATCGAAAGCGTTCTCCAAAGACCTGATGAAAAAATACCATATCCCGACGGCGGCATACGAGACATTCTCCGATCCAGAAGCGGCAGAGAAATATCTCGAGACTGCAAAATTCCCGATCGTGCTGAAAGCCGACGGTCTGGCTCTTGGAAAAGGCGTTCTGATCTGCAATACCTTAGAGGAAGCAAAAGAGGGCGTCAAGACGATCATGCTCGACAAGAAATTCGGCAGTGCCGGAAACGAGATCGTCATCGAGGAGTTTATGACGGGACGTGAGGTTTCCGTTCTCTCCTTTGTGGATGGAAAGACGATCAAGACGATGAGTTCCGCACAGGACCACAAGAGAGCAGGAGACGGCGACACCGGCCTGAACACCGGCGGTATGGGCAACTTCTCCCCGAGTCCGTTTTATACCGAAGAAGTGGATAAGTTCTGTAAGAAATATATCTATCAGCCGACCGTAGATGCGATGGCAGCTGAGGGAAGACCGTTCAAGGGAGTTATCTTCTTCGGTCTCATGCTGACCCCGGACGGCCCGAAAGTGCTCGAGTACAATGCCCGCTTCGGCGATCCGGAGGCACAGGTTGTGCTTCCTCGTATGAAGACAGACATCATTGATGTATTTGAAGCCTGCATCGACGGAACTCTCGACCAGATCGACCTGCAGTTTGCAGATAATGCGTGTGTCTGCATCGTACTGGCTTCGAACGGTTATCCGGTTTCCTACGAAAAAGGATTCCCGATCCGCGGACTCGAGACGTTCAAAGAGCATGAGGGCTATTACTGCTTCCATGCAGGAACGAAGTTCAAAGACGGCGAGATCGTGACAAACGGAGGCCGTGTCCTCGGCGTGACAGCACTTGGCGATACCCTGAAAGAGGCACGTGCGAATGCATATAAGGCTGTTGACTGGGTTGACTTTGACAATAAATATTACCGCCATGATATTGGAAAAGCGATTGACGAAGCGTAACGTGAATGTGAATTTTAATTTTGAGTAAAATGGAGCCGCCAGAATCCCGGTGAAAGGGAAATCTGGCGGCTTTGTCTTTTTGTTCTGAAAAGGGAATAAAGCGCCGCCGTTCCGGATACAATAGTAAGGAGATCCTTTGCTTTTTAGCAGAATCAGAACAGGAAAGGCGGTCAGAAAAGATGGGAATCGTTTGTCTGGCGGGGATTTTTGCCGTATTTCTTCTGCTTGCATGGACGCTCTGCCGGGCGGCAGGATGGGAGAAAGAACGGGAAGATCTTGAACAGGAGCAGTACCTGAAAGAGTGGCGGGAGAAAAAGTTGAAAAAAATCGAAAAAATTTGAAAATTAGTGTTGACATTTGGCGGGTGGAATGCTATACTAACGAAGTCGGTTGGTGATACAGATAAAAAGCCAACAGACAAAACACTGATGTGGGGTCTTAGCTCAGCTGGGAGAGCATCTGCCTTACAAGCAGAGGGTCATAGGTTCAGCCCTATAGGCCCATATTTTATGAAAAACGGTGTTGAAAATGAATATGGCGAGATAGCTCAGTTGGCTAGAGCACGCGGTTCATACCCGCGGTGTCGAGGGTTCGAATCCCCCTCTCGCTACTTGTGGAACCCTTGAGAAATCAAGGGTTCTTTTAGCTTTATGGACAGTCTGATGATATGGCTGTCATGTCAAAATCGTGTCTTGAAATTCACAGGGATTTGTGAGAAAATGAGACTACCTAAGAGCTTGTTTTGGGCTCTGAAAGTAAATAAAACAGTAATGGATAGAAGAAAGATAAGGAAAAAACAATGATAGAGTTTAATAAACCACCTTTTATTGGAACAGAACTGGAATACATCCGCCAGGCGGCAGAGGAAAACAACAAGCTGTGCGGCGACGGTCCTTTTACGAAGAAATGTTCTGCCTGGATGCAGGACAATTTCAACGTAAAACATGCGATGCTTACGACATCCTGCACCCATGCACTGGAAATGGCAGCACCTGTCATGAGATTCGGCCGGGCGACGAAGTGATCATGCCGTCCTACACGTTTGTTTCCACTGCAGATGCCTTTGTTCTGCGCGGAGCAAAAATCGTCTACGTGGATATCCGTCCGGATACGATGAACATCGACGAGACCAAGATTGAGGATGCCATCACCGAAAAAACAAAAGCGATTGTTCCGGTTCACTATGCGGGCGTTGCCTGTGAAATGGATACCATCATGGATATTGCAAAACGCCATAACCTGAAGGTTGTAGAGGATGCGGCACAGGGTGTGAGCGCGTACTACAAGGGAAAAGCCCTTGGAACGATCGGCGATTTTGGCTGCTACAGCTTCCATGAGACGAAAAACTATACGATGGGAGAGGGCGGCGCACTGCTGTTCCAGGATGAGAATTATCTGGAAAAAGCAGAGATCCTTCGTGAAAAGGGAACGAACCGCAGCAAGTTTTTCCGCGGACAGATCGACAAATATACCTGGATCGACTACGGTTCCTCCTATCTGCCGAGCGATATGAATGCTGCTTACCTGCTTGCAGAACTCGAGGAACATGAGAAAATCGATAGAAAGCGGATGGCCATCTACAACTATTACCATGAGCAGCTCCGTCCGCTGGCTGAGGCCGGAAAGATCGAGCAGCCGGTTGTGCCGGAAGGCTGTGTACATAATGCGCATATGTACTTCATCAAGGCAAGAAATCTGGAAGTACGTACAAAACTGATCAACTATATGAAAGAGCGCGGTGTGATGTGTGTCTTCCATTACGTTCCGCTCCATACCTCCCCGGCCGGACAGAAGTTCGGTGTTTTCCACGGAGAGGACAAATACACAACAAAAGAGAGCGAGCGCCTGATGCGTCTGCCGATGTTCTACAGCCTGTCTGAACAGGATATGGCATATGTCGTAGAGTGCCTCATGGACTTTAAAGAGTGGTAACATTTCATGTATGAGAAGTTTTAAACTGCACTTTACGGACTATATTTTCGTGAAGGATGAGCCGCAGAAAGCCGATGTGATTTTTGTGCCGGGAAACGGATATCCGCAGATGGCGGCGCAGCAGAACTCTAGGAAAGAAGATTTGCGCCGTATGTGCTTCCGTCGGGAAGATACAGTACTGTGCTCGGGCATTTCGCCGGTGTACAGGATCTTGCGGAGCAGTACGGCGGAAACTATGAAACCGAGTGGGAGTTTCTGCGGACGGTACTGCAGAAAAACAGCGTGCCGGAGAAAGCGATTCTACGCGAAGACCAGGCGACGTATACGTATGAAAATGCGCGGTCACGGTGACAGATGCGGCGGGCATCAGGAAAAAAAGCGATCCTCTGCTGCCGGAATCTCCATGCGAGACGGTGTATTCTGTATTACCAGCTTGTCTACCCGGAGACAGAGTTTTTGTCTGTCAGCTTCGGATATTGAGTTCACCAGAGAAAACTGGCATACAAAGGGTGAATGGATCGACCAGGTGTTAGGAGAAATGGAGCGCTGCGGCGGTCAGTTCCACAAGATTCTGCGGGAACTGCCGGCGGATTCTGAATTTTAACACCAGTAGACAAGAAGTCCTCAGCTTCTAAAGTGGTGGGATGAATTGTTAAAAGAAACATAACGGCAGTGGTAGGCGGAGAGAAATCGGTATCCTCCGACGATGAGGAAAGTCACAGTCGAACTATTCTCGACATGTCAGACTCTGTGAAAATACCGATTGTGAGTTGAAACGAAAAGATTTATAAAAAAGAGCGGAAATTGTGGTAAAATTGCGGCTCGTATGGTATACTATCGTTAAGTTAAGTTTCTAATCTAAAGCAAAGGTTGGTGGACAGTATGAATAAGATTGATGAAGTATTAGAGCTTTTAAAACAGAGAGAACGTGCAAGAACGAAAACCGAAAAACGTGATTTTATGGGTTCTTGCCATTGTCGGAGCGGTAGCGGCAGTTGCAGGAATCGCATACGCAGTATACCGGTTTGTAACTCCGGATTATCTGGAAGACTTCGAAGATGATTTCGATGACGATTTCGACGATTACTTCGAGGATGAAGACGAAGATAAGTAGGATGGAAAAAAGAAACTCCGGTGCCGGAACGTGGTACCGGAGTTTTTCTGTCCGGAAATCAGTTTGACATAGAAGGAGAAGAGAATGAAAAAAGGAGAAATTTACGAGGGAGTCGTGGAAAGAATCGATTTCCCGAATAAAGGACGTGTACATGTGGAGGGCGAGACGGTTACCGTGAAAAATGCAATTCCGGGACAGAAGATCCGCTTTCAGATCAACAAAAAAAGAAAGAACCGCATGGAGGGCCGCCTGCTCGAAGTAACAGAAAAATCCCCGATGGAAAAGCGCGATCCGGTCTGCAGTATTTTCCCGTCCTGCGGCGGATGCATGTACCAGACGATGAGTTATGAGGATCAGCTTGCAATGAAGGCCGGTCAGGTGAAAAAACTGCTCGACGATGCCCTCGTGGAGGCCGGCCAGGTCAATGAGGCGGGGGAGGCCGATTATCCGTTCCTTGGAATCAAAGGAAGTCCGAAGGAGTTTGCATACCGGAATAAAATGGAGTTTTCCTTCGGCGATGAATACAAGGACGGCCCGTTGTCTCTCGGACTTCATAAAAAGGGAAGCACCTACGATGTCCTGACCGCGTGCGACTGCAAAATCGTGCATGAGGATTTCACAAAGATTCTGACCTGCGTGCTGGCGTACTTTAAAGAGCGGAACGCAAGTTACTACCACAAGATAAGCCACGAGGGTTACCTGCGCCACCTGCTGGTTCGAAGAGCCGAGAATACCGGAGAAATCCTGGTAAATCTCGTCACCACAAGCCAGGAAGAGTGGGATCTGATGCCGCTCGTGCAGGAAGTGCTTGGTCTGCCGCTGGAAGGAAAGGTTGTCGGATTCCTCCATATCATAAATGATTCCCTGGCAGATGTTGTAAAGAGCGATGAGACAAAAGTGCTCTACGGACAGGACTACTTCTATGAAGAACTCCTCGGACTGAAATTCAAGATCACCCCGTTCTCCTTCTTCCAGACCAATTCCCTTGGCGCGGAAGTTCTCTACAGCACCGCCCGCGAGTTCGTCGGCGAGACGAAAGACCGCACGATCTTCGACCTCTACAGCGGAACCGGAACCATCGCCCAGATCCTTGCACCGGTCGCAAAAGAAGTGATCGGCGTGGAAATCGTGGAAGAAGCTGTTACAGCTGCAAAAGAGAACGCAGAGGCAAACGGCCTTACCAACTGCAGTTTCCTCGCCGGAGACGTGCTGAAGGTGATCGATGAAATCGAAGAAAAACCGGACTTCATCGTTCTTGATCCACCGCGCGAAGGAATCCATCCGAAGGCTCTGCCGAAGATAGTTGATTTATATAGGTGTGAAAAAATGCTTTACATCTCCTGCAAGCCGACTTCTCTTGCGCGGGATCTGGTAGAGTTTGCAAAATATGGATACCGTGTAGAAAAAGTCTGCTGTGTTGATATGTTTCCGGGAACGGTGCATGTGGAGACGGTTGTTCTTTTGTCCCAACTGAAACAAAAGCCGGATATATCTCACAGGTAAAGAGAAAATGCGGAATTGAGGTTGGAAAGAATTTGCGCGTTGCAACGAGGAGAATGGACTGCTTGCAGGGCAATTCGACGACTGCCGCGACAGACTTGGAACTTGTTCCAAGTCCTAATTTACCTAAAAATGAAGATAGTAGGCAGCCACAGTGTCCAGAAGATAAAGAGAGTGCAATTGTGGAGGCATTGAAGCATTTTAAGATGAATAGTTAATAAAGAGAGGTGCATATGCTATGCCAGGTATACTCGTGGTTGAAGATGATGAAAATTTAAATCGTGGAATTACATTCTCACTGAAAAAATCCGGATATGAGGTTTTTTCAGCAGAATCAATGAAAAAAGCGAAAAGAATTGCAAGTGATAATAATGTGGATGTTACCATTTGTGATGTGAATCTTCCGGATGGGAATGGACTGGAATTTGTAAGGTGGATGAGATGCAATTATAATACATACATTATTTGTCTTACAGCACTAGATCAGGAGATGGATCAGGTTATGGGATATGAAGCAGGGGCAGATGATTATATTACAAAGCCGTTTAGTCTTTCGGTACTTCTTTTGAAAATAGAAGCACATTTCCGCCGCAGACAGGAGAAAACGGAAGCCGGAAAGATGATTTCGGGAGATATCGTATTTATCGCAGGAGAAATGAAAGTTTTGATAAAGAGTCGTGAAATCAGTCTGACAAAAACGGAGTTGAAAATGCTGACTTTTTTTCTGCAGAATCCGAAACAGATTCTTTCAAAAACACAAATATTGGAAAATGTGTTTGATCTGGAAGGGGATTTTGTGGATGAAAATACAATCGCTGTCAATATCAAGAAGACTCCGTGAGAAAATCGAAGACAATCCGGCTGCACCGGTCTATATAAAGAATATCAGAGGTCTTGGGTATATATGGAATCAGGAGGTAAGGCAGTGACAAAGAGATATCGCAAGAAGATCACAGTAGTGCTCTCCTGGGTATTACCTGTCATAGTATTGTTTGCAATATTAAATTGCTTTACCACGTATGTGTTTTATGAAGATTATAAATATAAAATGAATCTTATGACAGAAATTGCAGCAAAGGAAAAATTTTCCGGGCTGGATGCTGTTTCAGGTGCTTGGGATAAGGATATTGAAACCAACGAACAGGGAGGCGATTATTGGAGCAATATGGATACTGGGGAATAAAGGGAATGCATTATTCGCAATTCCGGCATCAGGTTATGGTGACCGGTGCTGCAAAGCACTGATATGCGTGCTTCTTTTGACTTTTACTTTATTGGAAGAAAAGAGATGCGTGTCATCAGAAAATTTTAGACCAGTTGGAAGAAATTCTGATCAGATTCCGTGAAAATAAATTTGATGTTTTACTGAAAACGGAAAATCACACAGAACTGGAAAAATTGAATGACCAGCTTGAAGCAATCGGACATCATATTCAGTTGCTAAAGGAAGAAGCACGGGAAGAAAAGAGAGCAAGAAATGGTTTCTGATATCTCACCAGTTAAAGACACCAGTTGCAGCTTTGGATACATGTTTTGTGTGCTGATGCAGAATGACTTAAGTGCCACAGAACAGGAGGGAGTTTCGTATCCGTTGTCAGGTGCTCTGGATGGACTGGAGACATTATTGCAGTCGCTTCTTAGAAATATCAAGATGGAAACTGGACTGATTCAGATTAATAAGAAAAAACTTCCGCTTATGGATACTGTCATATCTGCTGTGAACCGTACTTATCCAAAAGCAGATGAGAAAGAAATTGAATTCGTTTTTGACTATGAAAAAGAACTGGAAACATGCATGGTTATGCAGGATAAAAGGTGGCTTGGTGAAGCTGTGATCAACGTTCTGGATAATGCGGTCAAGTACAGTCCGTGTGGTTCAAAAATATTTATCCGGTTACAAAAAAGAAACTATCTTGTAAGAATGGAAATTGAGGATCAGGGAATTGGTATTCCGCAGAATGAGTATCACAAAATTTTTCAACGATTTTACAGAGGAAGTTCCAAGGAGGTCATGGAAAAGAGTGGTACAGAATCGGACTTTTCTATCGAGAGAATTATCGAAAACACGCAGGTACGATTACGGTAACCTCTGGCAAAAAGAAAAAAGGAAGCACGTTTGTGATTCAATTACCATATGGTTTTAGATCACACAAAAGTTGTTTATACGGCAGAAGATGAGCAGGGATTCACATTTCGACAAATCAATGATGAGGATGCAGCCGTGGAGCTTAGGGCACGGAGAAAAAAGAGGAACAGGTGGGTTTTGATAGCATTTGTGGCATTGCTCATAGGTATGGTTGTCAGCACTTTTTTCAATTTTGATGGGAGTGATATCTTTGTTTGTCTGTATTATGTTATAGTAATATTTATAGCTGGAGCATGCGTTCTGACAGAGAATGCAAATATAAGACAACTGAGAAAAAAGCAGGTGTTACAGTATGATGTTGTACTTGTGCAAAAGCAACCAGTGATTGAGACGGAGTCTTATGGCGCTGAAAATATCCGGGATACGAAGCGGTTTTACCCAATATTGGGAAGGGATGTACATTCGGGATATGAGAGTACGTGTTTCCTTTCAGAGAAGAAGACTATAAGAAAGAAATGGTGACACGATAACAATGACACGATTTATATGGTAGGGAATGATTGCTGATGTATCCATTGCATTTTCTGGGGTAGTAGCATCAAGTGTATTGATTACAAAACGTAGATCGCATTCTAAATGAGATTTTCTTATATGATCTCTCGGAAGGGAAATATAAAAAAAGATCTGGCGATTATGTTTAACCACGGAGATATCGGCGAAATTGTCTGCAGAGGATACGAAGATGATGAACGGAGATTCCGCTCGTTATTTTTAAATACAGGAGCATAATGTGATGAAAAAGATGTATTTCCTTAAAGATAGAAAAGAGGCGGTTATCGATCGACTGACCTATATGAGTAAACATAGACAGGAGTATCTGCAGGATAAGGAACATGGCATGATAACGCTTCAGTTCAAGCAAGGCATGCCGGTGATTCGTTTCTCATCAGGCAGGGTAACGTCATATTGGGATTTTTCTTTTGATGGGAAAAAGATGACCGTGCAGCGAAGGTGTTCTTTATCTGATAAAATTATCTGGGGAACACTTTTGATTATAGATTTGTTTATTTTATATTTGTTCAGACAGTCGATACGGCTGGGGCTGGCATGGTTTTGTGCGTTGCTGTTACTGGAAGTATTACCGTTCTATGCGCTGGAATCTTGTGTTACTTTTAGACATGTGAAAATGTTTGTGACTCATTATCTGGCTGATTATATAGAAAGCGAAAGGAAATCTACGAAATGTAAAAGTTAATGAAATGTTTGTGCCTGATTCTGGCACTGTTCATACTAGTGTGTGATTGCGGAATAGAGACCTATGCCGATGCGTGGGATGGGAGAGCAGAGACAACATTATGTGGAGTACGATTTTAAAGAGAATGTGCTGGCTCCATTAGACGAAGTAAAAGTGGTTGATGGGAAGGTTGTTCCTAAAAAAATAGAGTATACAATGATGGAGAAATAGAAAATGATTATTGCGATTGTAATAGGCGTCTCATGTCTGTTCTGGATCATAGCTGCCATATTATTTGTATGTGCAAAAGGTGTGGATCGCAGGATTAGTGAGTCGAAGAAAGACTGCGTGGAGAAGACGACTGCGACAGTTGTGGATGTGGAAGAAGTCTACAAGAGAAATGTGGATACCTATAATTACACATGGTATCCAGTATACGAATTTTATGTAAATGGCGAACGGGATAGTACAAAAGAGTGTGATTGGAACAGAAAAAAATTCTGTTCAAACAGGGCAGCAGACAATCTTATATTATAATCCGGAGAATCCACATATGATATATGTTCCGGCAGAAAATCAGATGTCTGTATCGGCGATTCTAAAAATAATATGGATTGCTTTTGTGATTTGCGGATGTTTAGCGGGAATCATTGGTTTCGTTGTGCCTAAGAATATGTAAACATATAGCGTGAGATATTTACGGACAGATGATACAGGTTCTGATAATATAATTGAGATTAAGGGGGCAATGATTGTATGCTAAATTTAATTTATCAAAAAGCAATCATGGTGTAGCTGGTAAGTCAAGCGTGTTCTGAATGTAAGTTAGTTTTGGGGTGTGGAAATTTCCGCACCCTTTTTGCGTTCTGTAGAATTAGATTTTGCGTATGATTGAGTATTGTTGAATGCATGAATAAAAAAATGTTTATTGAAAACCGCTAATGTTTTACTTTGACTGTAAGCGCTGAACTTAAATAAAATTCAGTATAGGGATATAGATATTATTCATTATACAACCAATTTTTATGGATGGACACGCCCAGTTAAAGCTAAGATGGCAAGAGACACTTGTGATACATTGCATTTATCAGAAGAGTATCCAAGTTTTGAAAGTTTTTCAAATGCTGAGGGGAATATTTATAAAACGATATGTGAGTTTGAGGTGTCACTAAGAAGAATGAAAGATGAGTAATTCCATCAACTTTTTCCACCATTTACCAGATTATAGAAACATGCTACAATGTCAATAAATAAAAGAGCGGTGTTTGCATTATGACCAAAGAATTACGCGGAATTATTGAAGAAATACACTGATTATGTAAACGATTTGTTTACACCAGATTACATGTATGATGATAGCCATACTCTAGTATTCCCTCAGTTAGAAAGATTTGATGATGATCCGAATACACCATTAGTTTATGATAAGAAAAGAGGAATTATAGATGCTGTATAACTGTACGTTGACAAATGACAATCAATATATTTGCAAGGAGTGACCTATAAAGTAGCAGAGGTATCCCTATTTGGAGCAGATCCATACTTGGAATATTTGCTCATCATCATTTCATCTGTGTAGTAAAGATCGAGATTCCCCAAACGATCGATAATATCCCAAGTGTCACGGGAAATGGCATCAGGATTCGGATAATATTTGCGAAGATTTTCAACAACAAAGTTTGGTAGTCGGAATGACTGCCTCAGTTAACAGGTAACAAAAAATTGCCTTCAATAAAAAAACTTACCGGCCCAGTACTTGTATCTTCTTGATTAAATGGGCGCAGAAGCTACATTTGGAGACATATGTCAAGTGTTTTTGGTGAAAAAAGTGGGGGATTTTAATAAAGATGGAATCTGAAAGCCTTATATTTACTGGCTTAGAGATTCAGAGAGAGTATTTATATGAAACGGGGGTACACATTGAGAAAAATAAATTGGGTAATACCTGGTGAAACAGAAGCGCATGTTTCTTATGCTAGGATGTGTGTCATGGATACTTATGCTTCTGTGTAGTTGCGGAAGAAATCTGCCTGATTCAGAACAGGTGATTAAACGATATTTGAAGGAAAAATACAATCAGGAGTTTCAGATTGTACATACTGAGAGAAAAAATATTGGTCAGAATTTTGGTGAGTTCATAAATACTGGGAGGCAGTATCACTAAATGAATCAGATGATGCTTTTCATTTACGATTTATGAAGATGGAAGAATCACAGAATATTATCAAGGTGATACTTGGGAATCAGATCAAACAGGATATTTATTAATATTAGATCACGGGAAACTAGAATACACGAATGGTGATATTCGTTTCATAGA